>OIXA01000162.1_pt1 | contig 94186 bp, 81 predicted proteins | sample 1587721 | NCBI WGS metagenome assembly OIXA01 (sample SAMEA3888900, study PRJEB22519) | human gut metagenome | biome: human gut; feature: human-associated habitat; material: faeces | place: Denmark | collected 2013 | reverse complement strand
CAATTAATAATTTAACATGTAGAGAGATATGAACTCTTATAGTATATTTCTTTTCGTATCAGGAAACATATTCAAGTATCAATGTTTCAGTTGCAAAAATACTAAAACATGGCGTATATTCAGCTAAATCTATCAAAAAAACACACATTTAGCTGAATATAGCGCATTTCCAGGAGAAGTTTGCATAACCACCCTACTCGAATTTAGCCATTACACTGTCATTGAAACTCCGCTGCACCTTAAGCGGCGGCGATGTAAACCGGGAGCGGCGATGGCGGCAATATTGGTGGGGCGCAGCCTATTTCTCTTGCCTTTAGTTGGCTGAGTGGCGGAAAAGTATTACATTTGCAGACAGTTATGGCTGAACACAACGACTTAGGCAAATGGGGAGAAGAGGTGGCGGCATGCTACCTGGAGAACCATGGATATATCATCAAGGACCGCGACTGGCGACTGGGCAAGCGCGATCTGGACATCGTGGCCATTACCGAGACGCAGGACCTGCTGGTCATCGTCGAGGTGAAGACGCGCTCGGAGGGCTTGACGATAGACCCTATCCTGGCCGTCGACGAGACCAAGATGCGCAATCTCGCCATTGCCGCCAATGCCTATGTCAAGCAGATGGGCATTGACGCCGATGTGAGGTTTGACATCATCACCGTGGTGGGCATGGACTCGCGCCACTGCGACGTGATACACACTGAGGATGCCTTCAACCCATTGCTGCTGAGTAGATGAGTGATATGAGAGTGATAAGACTGGACACCGTTGATTCGACCAATACCTATCTGCACGCCTATCGGGGCGATGAGGATGTGGTGGTGGTCACAGCACGCCACCAGACCGCCGGACGCGGACAGGGAGGCAACCGATGGGAGGACGCTGAGGGACAGAACCTGCTCTTCTCGATCCAGATACGCCCCGTAGAGGTGGCGATAGGCCACCAGTTTGTGCTGGCTATGGCCGAAGCGCTGGCCCTGAAGCGGGCGCTCGATGCCTATGCCGACGGCATGGAGCTGAAGTGGCCCAACGACATCTACCACCGCGACCGCAAACTCAGCGGAACGCTCATCGAGACGGCGGTAAGCGGCGGCCGACTGAAGCGCATGATACTGGGCACGGGCATCAACGTAAACCAGCGACGCTTCACCAGCGATGCGCCCAACCCCGTGTCGCTCAGTCAGATCACGGGCAGAGACGAGTGCATAGACCATCTGCTCGAGCGCATTCTCCAAGCCTTCGACGACTACTACCGACGGGTGCTGGAGGGCGACTATGCCGGCATAAGCCGCGAGTATCACGAGGCGCTCTACCGCCGCAAGGGTTTCTACCGCTATCGCGACGCCGACGGCGAATTTGACGCCGAGTTGGTGGGCGTGGCCTACGACGGCAGGCTCAGTCTGCGCGACAGCGAGGGCCGACAGCGCAGCTATACGTTCAAGGAAGTGGAATTTATCATCTGAAAATACAAATAAGACTATGGCAAGATTTAAGAGAATCCTCCTCAAACTCTCGGGCGAGAGCTTGATGGGCAATCAGAATTATGGTATCGACCCTGAGCGACTGGGTGACTATGCCCGCCAAATCAAGGAGATACACGAGATGGGTGTGCAGATAGGTATCGTCATCGGCGGTGGCAACATCTTCCGCGGACTGAGCGGCAGCCAGAAGGGCTTCGACCGCGTCAAGGGCGACCAGATGGGCATGTGTGCCACGGTAATCAACTCGCTGGCGCTGAGTTCGGCTCTCGAGGCCGAGGGCGTAAAGACCAAGGTGCTCACCGCCATACGCATGGAGCCCATCGGCGAGTTCTACAGCAAGTGGAAGGCCATCGAGGCCATGGAAGACGGCCGCGTGTGCATCTTCTCGGGCGGCACGGGCAGCCCCTACTTCACCACCGACACCGGCTCGTCGCTGCGAGGCATAGAGATTGAGGCCGACGTGATGCTCAAGGGCACCCGCGTAGACGGCATCTACACCGCCGACCCCGAGAAGGACCCCACAGCCACCAAGTTTCACGACATCACCTTCGACGAGATTTATACCCGCAACCTGCGCGTGATGGACCTCACCGCCACCACGATGTGCAAGGAGAACAATCTGCCTATCTATGTATTCAACATGGATGTGGTGGGCAACCTCAAGCGCGTGATGGACGGCGAAGAGATAGGCACGCTGGTCCACAACTGATAACACCCTTACTACAGATACGAGAAATGGTTCGATAGAGCTTGCATTGAGCTGCTGTCGAACCATTTCTCGTATCTGCAACCGCCGCTACGCAGCGGAGGGAGTCGTCAGGTATTGAACTGATAGCTGAAGTGATATTCGTCGAGGAAGTCGAGTAGCTTCCTGGTCACATTGACGCTCTTGGCCGAGCGCATCACTATCTCTCCCCTCTGGTCCATACAGTTGTAGAAGCGTATGAGCAGGGGTGTCTGGCCGAGGTTGTCGTTGAGCTTGGTGGCGAGGTTGTCCTCGAGCTCCTCGTCAAACTTGTCGCAGTCTATGCCTATCGTCATGCTGGTGATGCCGCGGTTCTTGACATCGACGAGGAACTCTACGTTGACGATATTGAGCTGGAACTTGCCCGAACCACGGTAGCGCTCCACGCACTTGGCGGTGATGCGCACGAGATACTCCTTCTTGAGCATGCCGTTCCACTTGGGCCATTCGGCATCAAAGATACTCAACTCGCCAGTGCCGCTGTAATCTTCTATCTGGATGATACCGAAGGGCTTGCCACTGTAGTTGGAGAAGCGCTCGGTCGACTCGGTGATGATTCCGCCGAAGGTTACCTCCTGCAGTTTGCTCAGCGGCTCCATGTCGGTGTCGCGACCGCGGATGTCGATACACTGGGTATTGCAGAGGTGCTTGAGCGCCACCTCGTAGTCGTCGAGCGGATGGGCAGAGAGATAGATGCCCACCAGTTCACGCTCCTTGTTGAGTCGTTCGAGTGTGTTCCACAGCTCTGGCTTGGATGGTTGTGGATGGGCTATCTCTACATCGTCGGCACCGAAGAGCGAAGTGGCTGCCTCGGCCTTGGACGCCTGGAAGCGCTGGCCATAACGCACGATGGCATCGAGGAACGAGCCCTCCTTGCCACAAGGTGCAAAATACTGCTCACGATAGAGCCCGAAGCTGTCGAAGCCTCCGCTGTAGGCAAGGCTTTCAAAGGCTTTGCGGTTGACATTGCGGAAGTCCACGCGCTCGGCAAAGTCATAAATATCGGCAAAGGGGCCGTTGGCCTCGCGCTCGTTGATGATGGCGGTGGCGGCAGCCTCGCCCATACCCTTGATGGCAGCCAGTCCGAAGCGTATCTCGCCATGGTGGTTTACACCGAAGTTCTCGTAACTCTCATTGACATCGGGGCCCAGGGTGGGCACACCGTAGGTGCGACATTCGTCCATGAGCTTGGTAATCTCCTTGATGTCGCTCTTGCGGCGGGTCATGATGGCAGCCATAAACTCGGCCGGATAGTGAGCCTTCATATAGGCGGTCTGGTAGGCCACCCAGGAGTAGCAGGTGGCATGAGACTTGTTGAAGGCATAGGAGGCAAACTTCTCCCAATCGCCCCAGATTTTCTCGAGCACCTGGGGGTCGTGGCCGTTGGCCTGTCCCTGCTTGATAAACTTGGGTTTCATGGCGTCTACGATGGCTTTCTTCTTCTTACCCATAGCCTTACGCAGGGCGTCGCTCTCGCCTCGGGTGAAGCTGGCCAGCTGGCGCGACAGGAGCATCACCTGCTCCTGATAGACGGTGATGCCATAGGTGTCCTTGAGATATTTCTCCATGCAGGGTATGTCGTAGGTCACCAGCGAGGGGTCGTGCTTGCGCTTGATGAAGTCGGGAATGTAGTCCATAGGGCCCGGACGATAGAGGGCGTTCATGGCGATGAGGTCTTCGAACACGGTGGGATGGAGCTCACGCAGATACTTCTGCATGCCGGGCGACTCAAACTGGAAGGTACCGATGGTGCGGCCCTCCTGATAGAGCTTGTAGGTGAGCTCGTCGTCGATGGGTATGGTGTCGATGTCTACATCGATGCCCTTGGTCAGCTTCACGTTCTTTACCGCCTCTTTCAACTCGGAGAGAGTCTTCAGTCCCAGGAAGTCCATCTTGATGAGGCCGGTAGACTCGATGACGTGGCCGTCGTACTGGGTGACAGCCGTCTTGAACTCAGGGAAGTCGGGGTCGTCGGCAGTAGACACGGGTACCCAGTTGCTGATGGGGTCGCGGCAGATGATGAAGCCGCAGGCATGGAGACCCACACCGCGCACGGTGCCCTCGAGCATCTTGGCATACTTGATAGTGTTGCGCTCCTGGGGATTGGACGACGCCTCGGCATCACGCAGTTCGGGCGTGGCCTTGATGGCATTGGTGAGGTTCATCTTCATGCCGTCGGGCAGACGATCAGGGATGGCCTTGCAGAGGGCATTGGCCTTGTCGAGGGGCAGACGCTCCACGCGCGCCACATCCTTGATGGAGTTCTTGGTGGCCATGGCCTGATAGGTAATGATGTGGGCACAGTTCTCATGACCGTACTTGTCCATCACCCAGCGCAGCACCTTGCCTCGGCCGTCGTCGTCGAAGTCGGTATCGATATCGGGGAGGTTCACACGGTCGGGGTTGAGGAAACGCTCGAACAGCAGGTCGTACTTGAGCGGATCTATGCGCGTAATGCCCAGACAGTAGGCCACAACCGAACCCGCAGCCGAGCCACGGCCCGGACCTACCCACACGCCGAGGTCGCGACGGGCGGCATTGATGAAGTCTGACACGATAAGGAAGTAACCGGGGAAACCCATGGTCTTCATGACATGGAGCTCGAAGTTGATATGCTCCTTCACATTGTCGGGCAGCGGGTCGCCGTAGAGCTCCTTGGCACCCTCGTAGGCGAGGTGGGCCAGATAGTCGGCCTCAAACTTGATGCGGTATATCTTGTCGTAGCCGCCCAGGCGGTCTATCACCTTCTGGGCCTCGTCGGGAGGCAGCGGGTTTTCACCGTTCTCGTCGGAGGTAAACTCGTGGAAGAGCTGCTCCTCGGTGAAGCGGCGGCGCCACTCTTCCTCGGTACCAAAGTCTTCGGGGATGGGGAAGAAGGGCATGATGGGGCCGTGGTCGATGCTGTATATCTCGACCTTGTCGAGTATCTCGGTGGTGTTGGCAAGCGCCTCGGGCACATCGCTGAAGATGTCGTTCATCTCCTGGCGGGTCTTAAACCACTCCTGCTTGGAGTAGCGCATGCGGTTGGGGTCGTCCAGGTCCTTGCCCGTAGAGATACAGAGCAGATGGTCGTGGGCTTCGGCGGTCTCCTTGTCCTCAAAGTGGCAGTCGTTGGTGCAGACGAGCTTGATGCCATACTCGCGGGCCATCTCGATGAGCACCTTGTTGGCCTTCTGCTGCAGGGGGAAGGCTTCGCGGTTGGCCAGGATGGTGGGGTCGGTCACCTCGTGGCGCTGGAGCTCGAGATAATAGTCGTCGCCAAACACGCGATGATACCACTCACACGCCTCGCGGGCTCCCTCGATGTCGCCATGCAGAATCTTGGAGGGTACCTCGCCGGCGATACATGCCGAGCAGACGATGAGGTCTTCGTGGTAGCGCTCGAGATCGGCGCGGTCGGTACGCGGACGATAGTAGTAGCCATCTGTCCACGCATTGGAGACGAGCTTGATGAGATTCTTGTAACCATTATAGTTCTTGGCAAGCACGATGAGGTGGTAACCGCTGTTGTCGCCCATCTCCTTGACCTTGTCTTCCTTGCGGCGGCGCGCCACATACATCTCACAACCCAGGATGGGCTTGAAAGGCTCGAGCCCCTCCTCCTTGCGCTTCTTGTTGACTCCGGCGCAGTAGTCGGCCAGTTCCTTGATGCCATACATCACGCCGTGGTCGGTGACCGCCATACCGCGCATGCCGTCGGCAATGGCCTTGTCGACCAGGTGGGGTATCTTGGACTGACCGTCGAGTATAGAGTAGTGGGTGTGTACGTGCAGGTGTATAAAATCTTCCATAATGGTGGCGAAAATTGTGTTTGGGGTTTCAAAGTTACATACATTTGCCGACATCCACAAAAAAAACGCGGCCAATATTTGCGACATCACATTAATTAATGTATCTTTGCATAGAATATAGAGTAACCTTATGGGCAATAGAATTAAAAAACTAAAAAAGATACGTATCCACCGCGAGGGCACAGACACCATCATCTATGGTTTCATTTTCATTGCCGCCGTCGCGCTGATATTGCACCGTACGTTTGAGACCAAGATTCCCTTCTGGTCGTTCCTTGTCATTTTCGGCTCCATATATGCCATCATCCTCAACTTCTTCAGATGTCCTATACGCTACTTCGGCAGCGAGGACACCGAGCGGCTGGTCGTAGCGCCCGCCGACGGCAAGATAGTAGTAATCGAAGAGGTAGAGGAGAACGAGTACTTCCATGAGCGCCGCCTCATGGTGTCTATCTTCATGAGCCTCTTCAACGTGCATGCCAACTGGTTCCCCGTAGACGGCAAGGTGAAGTTTGTAAACCACCGCAACGGTAACTTCCACAAGGCATGGCTGCCCAAGGCAAGCGAGGAGAACGAGCACGCCGACATCATGATTACCACGCCCGAGGGTACCGACATCCTCTGCCGACAGATAGCCGGCGCCGTGGCACGCCGCATCGTGACCTACGCCAAGCCCGGAGAGGAATGCTTCATCGACGAACATCTGGGCTTCATCAAGTTCGGTTCGCGCGTAGACGTATATCTGCCCATAGGCACCGAGGTGTGTGTCAAGATGGGCCAGACCACCACGGGCGACCAGACAGTGATAGCCAAACTAAAGGACTGATACAACCATGTTACAGACCATCAAGAAAATTATCCCCAACACACTGACATCCTGCAATCTCATTGCAGGATGTATTGCTACATTCCATGCCTTCACAGGCAATGTAGACATCGCACTCCTATGGATTGTCATAGGCGCAGCCTTCGACTTCTTCGACGGCATGAGCGCCCGACTGCTCCACGTATCGTCGCCCATAGGCAAGGAGCTCGACTCGCTGGCCGACGACATCACCTTCGGACTGGCACCCGCAGCCATCGTGGGCTTCGAGCTCACCATGGTACACTACCCCGCCTTCCTCATGCCCGTGAGCGATTACATCCCCTTCGCAGCCTTTGTCATGGCAGCCTTCTCAGCACTGCGACTGGCCAAGTTCAATCTCGACGAGCGCCAGTCCATGGGCTTCATCGGACTGCCCACCCCTGCCAACGCCCTCTTCTGGGGCTCGTTCATCCTCGGATGGCACGACCAGCTGGAGAGCTCACCCTGGGCGCTCCCCCTGCTGCTGGTGCTGATACTGCTGAGCTGCTATCTGCTCATAGCCGAGATACCCATGTTTGCACTCAAGTTCAAGCACTGGGGATGGGCCGAAAACCAGCTGAAGTACATCTTCATCCTCTGTTGCATCCCCATCCTGCTCGTGTGTGGAGTAGCTGGCATATCGCTCATCATCGTGTGGTACATACTGGTCTCGGTGTACAAGAATTTCACTGACAAACTCAAGCAGCAATGATACTCTTCAAGCTCATAGCCTTCATCTTCATCGTAGGAATCATAGCCATCATCGCGATGGGCGTAGGTCTGTGGGTGCGCGTAAGAAGCGCCATAGACCAGCTACGTGGCGGCAACACCCAGCGCACCAACCGCAAGACCGACAACGGCAGAGGCGACGGCGTGATAGACCAGCGCACACCGGAGCAGTCAAGCCAGAAGATATTCGGCAGCGACGAAGGCGAATATGTAGACTTTGTGGACGAAGACGACGACAAGGCCCAATAGCCACACCGCCAAAGACAAGCCGACAGCAGCCCACATACCGCTCCACCCAATAAGCCAAACGAGCACGACCCAAAAGGCCGTGCTCGTTTGGCGTTATGTAGATGATGGCGGAGGCGGAGGTGGCGACAAGGAGAATAAAGATATGACCGCTGGCTGTATGTAGCTGTCTGCAAATACTACCCCCAATGCCATTAGCACTTATGACAAACGGCGAAACCACCCATGTTAACAAATAGTGACGGCTCTGTATTGGAGTGCATCTTAATTCTGCTCTCTGCCAACTGGCAGTACTCTTTACTGATATCGATACCTATGTATTTCCTACCAGAGTCTTTGGCAGCCACACAGGTTGTACCACTACCACACATAGGGTCAAGAACGACATCACCCTCATTAGACCAACTTCTTATATGGTCTAAAGCGAGGTCATAAGGGAAGGGAGCCGGGTGCTTCTTGGCCTCTTGGTCTACAGCCTTTTTACCAACAACATATTCCCAGATATTACCCTTAAGTTTTTCGGCCTTTACAGGATTGGCCAATTTAGTTCGACTTTGTTCACCCTTGGAATAGTTTTTATAGGTTGTGCCCTTTAGCTCTAATCCCGCATGGAGGCAGGGGACCTTAATAGGATTGTGGGTAGCCACATTGCCTTTTGAGAAAACAAACATATACTCAAACACGTTGGTATATCTCTTCCTGTATATTTGGGGTACGGGATTGGTTTTCAGGAATATCATCGTATCGTGCAACTTGAAACCTTTTGCAACGAAGGTTAGTGCCTGTCTGAAACTGGTACAGGTCTCGCTACCATTGACAGTAGCGTCGGAAACGACCCAGACAACCACACCGCCTTCCTTGATAATCCTATACAATTGGGCAACGATATCCTCGAAAGGGAAGGTATAGCCTTTATATGTTCTCAGATTGTCGTATGGAGGTGAAGTTACGACCAAATCAATGGAGTTGTCCGGTAACTGCTTCATCACATCCACGCAATTACCATTGATTATCTTATCAATATAGTCCGTTATCATTTTTGTATTTGCTCAATAAATTGCTTAATCGTTGAGATTTTGTTATCCCGCTTCAGACATTTAAGGAGCTCGTTGATAGCATCCTCTCTACTCAACTGCTTTACGCGCTGCTGCTCACTCTCGTAATAACCAATTTCGGCATTGCCGCGTTCTACGAGTATCTTGACGATTTCCTTAAGATAATCGTCAAACCTACTTTGCGGCATATTAATAATATCGGCGATATTCACGTTCTGCTGCTGCAAGAAGTTGGCTTTGGCATTGACCACTGTAGTAGCATTGGCTATTATCGCACTTTGGTTGAACAATTCTCTAAGATTGCAGGAAGGGCTTTCTTTTACTCCCTCTTTTAGCAACATATAAAGGTATTCCCAGCTGAACAAAGAGACATTGTGGTCGAGAGCTTCCTTATAAATCGTGCTAACGCTTTTGGGATATTGGTAGTAAGGGCAAACCAAAACAGAGTAATCGCAATCGCCCTTCCACTGAGCCATAGAAACTACTTTGAAGTCCTTGGCATTTTTGGCGGTCCTGCTGAGCCTGAAGGTTTTAGCATCACCGACCAGGCTATAACCATGATAACGACTTTGCGCTATAATATCAGCACTGTCACTCCGTTGCGTCAATATAGCGACCTCGAGATTCATCTCACTGAGCGACTTGGCCAAAAGGATGTCAGACACCTTGGTATATAGCTTCTCCTCTGTTGAGTCGTGCTTTATATCCTCTGGTATGATGCCGATTTCTACTACAAGCGGCAATATGTCGGCCCTGTCAAGACCGAATATTGTGGTCTGGAGTCGGCTGCTGGCTACCTGAAAGTCCAGGTCAATACTGTTCTTTATCGCTGACCTTAATTCTGCAAAGTTCATAACTCACCATCATTAAATTATCTACAAAGATACAGTATTAAAAGCATAATTCCAGATTTTTGAGCTGGTTTTTTGGATATTTATGACAATAGACTGTCCTAATATTGATTTCAGTTGTAAATAAGAAAGGAGGGTAAAGTAGTTTTCTACATATAGATGAAACTCCATATCATTGTACCGTGAGCATTTTCATTGGACTTCATCCCCACGCAGACGCCGTCTGTCGCCACCGAGATGGATGTTGGCAGCTCGTATCAATTGACACGTGGGCTCGTGACATACGATACGGAAGCACGTGGCAATAGGCACGAGGGCTCGTTCCTTCCGTTACGAGCCGGCGACGAGCTGCTGCAAGGGGATAAAGGCAATGGCGGAGAGGGGGAAACGCAATCTCCCCTTCTGCAGCGACCGCCAGGGGCAGAAGGGGGGAATGGATAATGGTGAGGGGGTTAATGCATGTACTGATGGGCGGGGCACAGGCCATAGACGAAGGGCTTGCCTTTATGCACCTGGTAATCGCACATGATGCAAGTGGGGGCGGTGCAGTGTGGGGCTTTGTAGTAGCCATGGCCAAACTCGTGGACTATGACGGCAAGGAAGTTGTCACCCTTGGCGCGATAGTCTGACACGAAGGTCTTGAAGTGGCCACGGGTGGTAAGGCCCATAATGCCGTAGTTCTTGGTGTTGTGGATGTTGAAGGAGATGTCTTTGTGGGTAAGTCCTATAACAAAAGCGTCGGGACCAGCAACGGAGAGGTCGCGAAGCAAGGCTGTGGCGAGATTGCGCTGGCGTGGCTCGTAATAGGCGTGAGCCGGCAGGGGGCGGCAGGGCAGCACCTCGACATGCGACCAATCTCCGCGATAGACTCTGCCAAGTGCCTGGGTGATGGAGGCTCGCAACGCCTCGGCCTCGCGTTGAGGAAAATCTTCATAGGGCTGCAGGTAGATGGTAAAGGGCTTTTTGTCGGCAGGGAGCGCAGGCTCGGAGGCCGACCGGCGCCTGGTGCACGCTGCGCAGCACAGGGCGAGGAAGACAAGAAAGAGGTAACGTCTCATAGGAAGCCAAATAAATAGTGGCATCAGCCCATGCGACTGTGACGAAGCGGGCGTCGGTTAACGTTTGGACTTAAAGAAATCTTGCATCAGCTGCCGACACTCGTCTTCCATCACTCCGGCGGTGACGCGGGTCTTGGGATGGAAGGCATGGGGAGCATAGAGGGCATAGCCGCGCTTGGCATCGGGGGCGCCATAGACGACTCGGTCTATCTGGGACCAGCCGAGGGCTCCGGCGCACATCACGCAAGGTTCGACGGTGACATAGAGGGTGCAGCCCTTGAGATATTTTCCACCGAGAAGGTTGGCGGCAGAGGTGATGGCCTGCATCTCGGCATGGGCGGTGACATCGTGGAGGGCTTCGGTGAGGTTGGAGGCGCGGGCGATGATGCGGTCGCCACACACGATGACGGCTCCGATGGGTATCTCGTCGGCATCGAGGGCTATGCGGGCCTGCTCGAGGGCCTTTGACATATAGATGAGGTCTTTCTTCTGCTGTTCTTCTGCACTCATTGGGGATAGGAATGGGATAAAGGGGTTAAGGAAACGGGTAAAAAAGAGAGCGGGAATAGTGTGAACTTATTCCCGCTCTGCTATTATGGTTGAATGGTTGTCTTACTCCTTGATACCGAGAGCGGCCTTGGCGGCAGCATTCTCCGGGTCGAGCTCGAGCACCTTGTGCCAGTATTCGGCTGCCTTATCGTTCTCTTTGGCGAGAGTGTAATAGTAGCCGAGGTATCTGTAAGCCTCGAGGAGGTTGGCCTTGTCGCGGTCATCCATGGTCTCGTGACCCTTGATAATCTCTACGAGCTTCTCGTAGTGGGGCTTGGCAGCACCGGTCTTGGTCTCGGGGTCGAGCTGGAAGCCGATGTGGGCACGCTGGAGAGTAGCGTAGTCAGCAAAGGTTGAGAACTGCTCGGCGATGGTAGCATATACCTTGTCGGCCTCGAGCAGATACTTCTCCATTTCGGCTCCCTCTACCTTGGCAGCCTGGTTCTTGTAGAGAGCAGCGAGCTGACCGTACATAGAAGCGGTACGCTTGGGAGAGATTTCGATGTACTTGTTGAAGTTTTCAACAGCCTTGTCGATGTCGCCCTTCTGGCCATAAACCTCGGCGAGGTCTCTGTAAACAGAAATCTGCAGGTCCTTGTCCTCGGGAGCCACCTCGGCAGCCTTGATGTACTGCTCGATAGCGCTGTCTAACTCCTTGTTACCCTTAAGCGCAGTAGCGTAATAGAGGTGGTCGTTGCCAGAAATCTTGGCACCCTCGCAAGCGAAGAGAGCCTTGCCGGCAGCCACTGCCTCGGGGAATTTCTTCAACTCGGTGTTGTTGAACATGCACAGACGGTTGAGGGCAGAGTTGGAAGGGAATTTGCCAGCACCCATCTGGGCTATCTCAAGACTCTTCTCGTACTTGCCGAGCAGGAAGCAGTCGGTGGCATAGGCTGCCAGCTGATAGTCTTCCATCTGGCTGCGGTCAACCTTGTCATAATACTCGACAGCTTTCTCGAGGCGACCAGCCTTGTCGAAAATCTCGGCAGAGATGATGTCAACGGGATAGTCGGGGCGAACCTTGCGGAGTTCCTCGAGCTTCATCACAGCCATAGTGGGGTTGGCCTTGCTGTTGACCTGGGCATAACGACGGTAGCCCTCAATGTTCTGGGGATCCATCATAGTGGCCTGCTCAAACCAAGCGGATGCGCTACCACCATTGTCCTTGGCAACTTCGATATCGCCCATGAGCACGTAACCAGGACCATACTTGCTGTTGACCTTCAAGGCATTCTCGGCCAAAGCCACGGCATTGGCGGTATCCTTGACATCAAGATAAGCGCGGCCGAGAGCTGTCAGTGCCTCAGCGTTCTTCTTGTAGTTCTTGCGGAAAGCCTTAATCTCATCCTTGATAGCAGCAGGATTGGACTTGTTTTCCTTAACCAGTTTACTAATGTTCTCGATGTCACTCTTCATATCCTGTGACATTGCGGGAGCGCTGAAACCCATCAGCAGAGCTCCGATAAAGAAATATTTAATCGACTTCATAATTCTAACTTTTAGGGTTACTTAATTATAGGACGTTTTACCAATTCTCAATGTTACGGCTATTTGGTTATATTAACATCACGAATGGTGATGTTGCCCTGAACAGGGAGCAGGCCGGACTTGAAAATGATGAGTTGGCCCTTGGGGGAGTGCATGAAGTTGGCAAAGCCCCACGGCAGACCGCGCAACGGGTCGTTGAGAAGCGCATAGATGGTGCGCGAAAGGGGATAGTTGCCATTATAAATATAGTATTGATAGGGCTTCCAGCTGTTCTCGGGCGTAGCCTTGTCAAGCCGGGAAACCGACATCGTACGGATATTCTTCTTGAATGTGAGGTTGGTGGTGTCGCGCTTGTCATTGAGCCAGTTGCTGCCGATAATGCCAATGGCATTGACATTCTCTTCAACATACTTGATGACGTCGGCGGTGTTGTTGGTGGCTGCCATATTGGGATTGGTAATGGGCTTGCCGCCAAGGATACTGTCTTCCACGAAGTGGACGGTACTGGATTTCTTATTGTCAAAGACTATGAGCACCTCGCCTTTGTCTGACTTGGGATTGAGTTGCTTCCACTGGGTAATCTTACCCGACATGATGGCAGCAAAATCCTTGACAGATATACAGGTGTCATTGTTGGCCTTGTTGACAATAAGCGCCAAGCCATCGTAAGCGATAGGTATGGCACGGGGATTGAAACTCTTGTCACGCAAGCTCTGACGCTCCATATCCCTATAATCGCGGGCTGTCACGGCAAGACAAATCTTTCCTTGCAGCAACATCGTGATAGCGTCTGACTCGTTGGTGTAGATAGGCTTGAGCGTAGCCTGGGGATAAGTGAATTGGAAGAGCTCAACTTCCTCATCAATAATGGGGCTAAAACTTTCGTCAGAGGCGAAACTGGCCACCCCTGACGAATATGTATCTGTTCGTCCGCTTTTGTTTTTCTTACCGGAGCAAGAAAGACAAAAGCAGGCGAAAAGTGTTAATCCTACAATACTGTAGAATACGGTCTTCTTCATTATTCAAACGTTTACTATTGCAATCTGAACAATACAGGAACGCGGTAGTTCACACGAACGGTAATACCATTCTGCTTACCAGGAGTCCAACGTGGCATTGACTTAACCACGCGTACGGCTTCCTTGTCGAGTGATGGGTCTACACCTCTCAAAACGTGTACGTCTGAGATAGAACCATCCTTCTCAACCACGAACTGTACAGTTACACGGCCCTGAACACCATTCTCCTGGGCTACAACGGGATACTTAGTATTCTCAGAGAGATACTTCATAAGCGCTGCAGGTCCACCGGGGAACAAAGGCTGCTGCTCTACGATATCGAATACCTTGTTTTCCTCCTCATGCTTAGGTGGCTCGGGCTCGGCAATAACTTCCTTAGCCTTGAGAATCTCACCATTGGCATCATCGTTACCCTTTACATCAAAGGTACCGATGGCGGTCTTGGTACTCATCAATTCGTCCTGAGTCTTAAGCTCTTCATCGGGCTTCACCTCTTCATCCTTCTTGATGACAGGAGCGGTAAACTTGATAGAGCTCTTTACGCGCTCTACAACACGCTCGGGTTCAACCTCGACTTTCTTCTGCTTAACCTCAGCCTTCTTCTTGGGCTGGTCATAGTTAGTAAGCTCAGCCACCTGGGTCATTGCGACCTTGGCACGCTGCTCGTCTACAAAATTCTTGACTGTGAGAATGATAAAGGCAACAATCAACAGTATTACAACTGCAACCATAGCGAGGATGTTACGCTTGGTAGTGCTCTTACGGAGTCTATAGGCACCGTAGGCCTTATTGCGCCCTTCAAATACCAAATCAACCCAGTCTGAAGAAATCAAATCAATTTTTGACATAGTCTTCTTAATTTTAATAATTCAACAATAACGACTACTTAACGCCTGCCTTATCAAGCAGCTTTTGGTCGTCTGGGTTAACTTTATCAATCACATACTTACCGATGCTGCACAACTGCATTTCATCGAGAGCATCTATCAAGTTCTTGTAGCTGGCCTTGTCAGTAGCCTTGATGATGATGGTCATGGTCGAAATCTTCTGGCCATTACCGAGGTCACCGGCCTTAATCTTAGACAGCTCGCTGTTGTAGAGCGTGTCGGGGAAGTTGGGCTCGTTGAGCTTCTTTTCATCAAGTTTAGCCTTGGCCAACATCACTTGCTGTACAGGCTGAGTGCCATCTTCAGTAACGTGGGTAATGAGCACCTTACGAATACCGTCCTTACCCCAAGTTGTCTTCTTCAGGCAGGTAGGGTCATCGTATTTGGGCAAACCAGCGATGTAGTAAATCTGGTCATCGGCACCTACATATATTGTAATGGTGTAAGAAGCCTTGGTCACAGACTTGTCTTCATCTTTCGTGTTCTTGTCATTACTTGGCATACTCAATTCCATAGTCTGAGGTTTGGCCAAAGACGTACAGAGCATAAAGAACGTGATAAGAAGCATCATCATATCCACCATAGGCGTAAAGTCTACGCGGACATTCATTTTCTTTTGTTTACTTGCTTTCTGCTTTGCCATTCTTTAGTCCTCCTCTTTCTTTAAAGAAGTGATAAGATAATAGCGGTTCTGGTTCATATCCTGAAGCTCAGACATTACAGTCTTCACTGTCTTGTAAGGAGTGTCAGAGTCTGCCTTGATGGCAATCTTCATATCCTCATTGACTAAGACAGCTTCAGCAACCCACAACTGGAACTCGCTCATACCCTTCTTGCCATCGCCATTGTCGATACTGTCGGTAGGAATACCTTCTTTCTGTATGGCGTCAGCCATCTGGTCTTCGGGAAGACTCAGATATGCGGGCAATTTTTCTACGCTCACACCAAGCATTGAATGCTTCTTGAGAGCTTCACGCTGTGCTCCATTCAAAGTCACACCAAATCGGCTGGTCATGGCATCAACAACACTAACGAGGTCGTTGGCATTTTCGATGCTCATGAATACCTTGCCATCCTTGGCTACACTGATGGTCAGCACGTCCTTCTCGGGCACTTTAATCTCCGAAACCGATCCAGGGGTGTTCACCTTTACTGGCTCATTCTTCACGAATGTTGATGTCAACATGAAGAATGTCAGCAGGAGCACCATGACATCGGACATAGGAGTCATGTCGATCCAGACATCTTTCTTCTCAATTTTTACTTTACCCATAGCGATAAATTTTTAAAGGGTTAGCAAAAATTAAGCTTCTTCTCCGTGGTTGGCTTCGTATGTCTGAGCAATAGTGTAACCAACTTCATCAAGAGCGTAAGTCAGCTTATCGATCTTGTTTGTGAAGAAGTTGTAGATAACAACGGCGAACCATGATGTCAAGATACCAGATGCGGTATTAACCAAGGCCTCAGAAATACCAGTAGAAAGTGCCTGTGAGTCAGCACCACCACCTGCTGCCAGAGCGGCGAATGAACGGATCATACCAACAACGGTACCGAACAGAGCGGTAAGAGTACCGAGAGTAACGATAGTTGCTACGATGGGGAGGTTCATCTGGAGAGTAGGCATCTCAAGCTGAGTTGCTTCCTCGTGAGCCTGCTGAATCTTAGCGATCTTCTGGCTCTTCTTAACGCCAGTAGTCTTCTCCATCTCCTCATAAGTATTCAGAGAAGCGTTAACTACGTTAGCTACAGTACCCTGCATCTTGTCGCAGAGCTGGTGAGCCTTAGCGAAATCGCCAGCCTTGATAGCTACCTTAACCTCAGCAGTGAACTTAGCGAGAGACATCTTACCGAAAGCAGAACGGAGGGCGAAGAAACGCTCAACACCGAGTGCGATAACGGTGAACAACAAAGTGAAGATTACAGGTACTACGATACCACCTTTGTAGATTGTACCGAGCAGGTTAGCGGGCTCACCGCTGTTGTCTCCACCATGGAAGTTAGCTCCGTTACCGAGGAATCCCTCGTAGAAAGCTACGGCCAGACCGAAGCAAACAACGATGATCCAAATTGCATCTCTAACTCCCTGAAAGCCCTTCTTGGGGGCTGCTTTTTTTGTAGTTGCCATAATGTTACAATTAATTTTTGGTTATTAATAAAATGTTATAAGTTAATCTATTTCTTCTTGTTTTCTTTCCCTTGTTTTGCACAATTGAACTGATTGTATCTTTTGACAAGCAAAGATAGCAAATTAATATATATCCGCCACTTAATTAAGAAGTTTTAACAAGATATTTGTGACTTTTTTAGATGGCGTATATCATTTGAGTTTGCCAAGCGCAGCCTTAATGCGTCCCATGGCCGTGCGAATATTTTCATCGCTGGTGGCGTAACTCATTCTGAAGCAATCGGAATCACCGAAAGCATCGCCACCGACAGTAGCTACATGGGCTTCTTCGAGCAGATACATGGCCAGGTCGGTAGAACTGTTGATGACGCGCGTGCCGTCGCTCTTTCCGAAGAAGCTGCTGCACTTGGGGAAGAGGTAGAAAGCGCCTTGTGGACAGTTGACCTCGAGGCCGGGGATATCTTTGGCCAGGTCGACGATAAGGTTGCGACGACGCTCAAACGCCTTCCGCATTTCCTCCACGCAACTCTGAGGCGAATCATAGGCAGCTTCAGCCGCTTTCTGGCTTACCGAACATGGGCCGCTGGTGTATTGGCCCTGCAACTTGTTGCATCCCTTGACTATCCATTCGGGGGCAGCGATGTAACCGATACGCCAGCCGGTCATGGCATAGGCTTTGGACACACCGTTGACGATGATGCACCGCTCCTGCATGCCTTCAAACTGAGCAATGCTCTCATGATGTCCGGTATAGTTGATATGCTCGTAGATTTCATCAGCCAGAACATAGACGCCGTCGTGGCGCAGTATCACTTCTGCCAATTCCCGCAGTTCTTCACGCGAATAGACGCTTCCTGTAGGATTGCTTGGCGAGCAGAGTATGAGCAGGCGGGTCTTGGGAGTGATGGCCTGCTCGAGTTGCTGGGCAGTCATTTTGAAGTCCTGTTCAAATCCAGTGTTCACGATGACCGGTTCGCCGTCGGCCATCTTGACCATCTGCGGATAACTTACCCAATAGGGAGCCGGAATGATGACCTCGTCGCCCTTGTTCACGAGCGCCATGACTGTATTGCACACGCCCTGCTTGGCGCCGTTTGACACCGATATCTGGGCAGATGTGTAGTCGAGTCCGTTCTCGCGCTTGAGCTTTCGCACAATTGCTTCCCTGAGCGAGGCATAGCCCGCCACAGGCGAATAGCGCGAATAGTTGTCATCGATAGCCTTCTTGGCAGCTTCCTTGATGTGGTCGGGAGTGTTAAAGTCTGGTTCTCCCACACTGAGATTGATGACATCAATACCTTGGGCCTTCATCTCGCTACTCTTCTGCGACATCGCCAGCGTAGCCGATGGAGCCAAACGATTGATACAATCTGACAAATTAATCATAATATACTTTTTAACGTTCTTATATAGGCTGTTCTATATTATTGCAAACAACCCGGCCGCGGCCTACCCTATCCCATCTACGGTGATTTAACCTATATTATTTGAGATGCAGGGTGTGACCCATGCGGTCGCGCTTGGTCTTGAGATAGCGCTCGTTGTAGACATTGGGGGTAATCTCGATGGGCACGTTCTCCACGATTTCGAGTCCGTAAGCCTCCAGACCCACACGCTTCACGGGATTGTTGGTGAGCAGACGCATCTTGTGGACATTGAGATGACGCAGCATCTGCGCGCCACAACCATAGTCGCGCTCGTCGGGCTTGAAACCGAGATGCACATTGGCATCCACCGTGTCATACCCCTCCTCCTGCAGTTTGTAGGCAGCTATCTTGTTCATCAGTCCGATACCGCGACCTTCCTGCTGCATGTAGATGAGCACACCTTTACCTTCACGGTCTATCATCTGCATGGCCTTGTGCAGCTGTTCGCCGCAGTCGCAGCGCTTGCTGCCCAGGATATCGCCGGTGGCGCACGAAGAGTGCACTCTCACCAGTATGGGCTCGTCCGGACGCCACTCTCCCTTGACGAGAGCCATGTGTTCCAGACCGTTACTCTGCTGACGGAAGGGGATGAGTTTGAAGTCGCCATACTCGGTAGGCATCTCCACCTCGTCGCCCACCTCGATAATCGACTCCTTGGTGAGTCTGTAGGCGATAAGGTCCTTGATAGACACGATGCGCATGCCCCACTCTTCTGCCATCTTGCACAACTCGGGCATGCGAGCCATCGTTCCGTCTTCGTTCATGATTTCCATGAGTGCGCCGGCGGGATAGAGACCTGCCAGTTTGCACAAATCGATGGCCGCTTCGGTATGGCCACTACGGCGCAGCACGCCGTTGTCCTGGGCGTAGAGGGGATTGATATGGCCGGGACGGCCAAAGGTCTGCGGAGTCGATGCGGGGTCAGCCAGAGCCTGTATGGTGGCGGCTCGATCATGTGCCGACACGCCTGTGCTACAGCCCTCCAGCTTGTCTATCGTTACCGTAAACGGCGTGCCAAGCATCGAGGTATTGTCAGAGACCTGATGGGGCAGGTCCAGTTCTTCACAACGGCTGATGGTGATGGGGGCACAGAGCACGCCGCGGGCATGCTTGAGCATGAAGTTCACCTTCTCGGGTGTTATCTTTTCGGCGGCGATAATCAGGTCGCCTTCATTCTCGCGGTCTTCATCGTCGACCACAATCACAAATTTACCTTCGGCAAAGTCCTTGACGGCTGCCTCTATATTATCTATGTTGAAATCAGTCATAATCTTGGTTCTTGTCTGAGTGATTACACCTTATTATATATATTATACTATCTTCTCTATTCTCGATATGATGTTGGCATTGGCCTGCTGGATGTCGCGCAGATCATTGAACAGACGGATGCGGAACTGCCACATGCGAATGTACAGAAACAGGCCCAGGGGCAGACACAGCGCAGCCAGAATGTTGAGCCATCGGCGCTCGAAGGGGCGCGTATGGGCCTTGGTAGCGATGTAGGGATAGAAGTTCATCTCGTTGATGATTACCACATCGCGCGTGTTGGACAGGTCTTCGATTACCTCTTCCAGTCGGGCATTGATTTTCTCTATGGCGTGGTCGGGCGAGTATTTGAAGAACACCTTTATCACGTTGGGCGCCGAACGCAGACGGTGACGCCGCGAGTATTCCAGTATCTCCCGGCTTATCTGCGACAGTTTCTCGGCATCGCCGCGATAGTCGGGCTCGTCTACGATAACCTCCTTCATGGGCACATGGCGCTTCAGGCGCAGACCCAGCACGCGCATGGCCAGACTGCGCCACAGGTCGAGGTTGAACACCATTGAGTCGTGCGAAGCCTTGTAGGTGACAAATGCCGCCGTGGGGATGAGCACCACCGGCGCAAGTGCCGTGCCATACCATATTGACCATATTCCCGAACGTGCCATCTTATATCCCGTGCTGTCCAGGATGTAGTAGATGATATACACAAACACCGACACGATGATGGGGATACCCAGACCACCCTTGCGGATGATGGTGCCGAGCGGCGCACCGATGAAGAAGAATATCAGACACGACAGGGCGAGGGCAAACTTCTTGATAGACTCGAGCTTGTGCTCGCGTATCAGTCGGTCACCGTCATTGGTTATCAGTTTCTTGAAGTCCAAGTCCACCTTGGCGCTCTGCACATCAGAGAGAGCGCTGTTCACCATATTCTTGCGAGCGTCGGGCGAGAGTTTGGCACACACGGAGTCAAAGTCCACCGACTGGCTCTTGATAATCTTTGCCACAGCCAGCCGCTGGTGGGGTGTGATGCTGTCCTGGCGGTAGTAGGTCATGCGGGCATAGTCCATATAGTCGGCGCCCACACTGTCGTAGTGCAGCGTGAGCGAGTCCTTGCCGCGCTGAAGCTCGGCCAGACTCTTGCCCTTGGCATTGTTGGACAGACTGGAGGCATCCATCAGACTGAAGTCGCCGTCAAAGTCGAGCACGATGCGCTTGGCGGTAAACGTCTCGCGGCGGTAAGGCACCGAGGCGGCATCGCCGAAGCTCTGGGTCTGCATATTCTCAAACCACTCACCGCTCCACAACGTGAGCAGCAGGTGTTTCTTCTCTGCCGTTGACTGCAGCATACCCGAGTCGGCCAGGATGATGGCATGGTCTTCATAGCTGGCCGTCATGCGGTAAATCATGATGCCATAGAGCTTACCGGTCTTCATGTCCTTCTTCTGCACATAGAGGTTGCAGTTGGGGATGCCGCTATAGAAGATGCCTTCGGGTATCTCCAGTTCAGGGCTCTTCTGCTTTACCGAGATAAACAGCTGGGCCATCTTCTGGTTGGCTATAGGGCCTATTTGGTTCTGGAATATGAAGCTCACGCCGGTGGTGACCACTGCAAAGACGATGAGCGACCTGAAGGTCTGCATCAGCGAGATTCCCGCAGCCTTGATGGCCGTGAGCTCACTGCTCTCGCCCAAGTTGCCAAAAGTGATAAGCGAAGAAAGCAACAGTGCCAGCGGAAGCGCCTGGGGTACGAACATCAGGCCCATATACCAGAACAGCTGACCCATAATGTCGAGAGTCAGACCCTTGCCTATCAGTTCGTCTACAAACTTCCACAGAAACTGCATCATCAGAACAAAGAGGCTGATGCAGAACGTACCGCAGAAGAGCAGGCTGAATTGCCTGAGGATGAATATATCTAATTTCTTTATTCGCAGCATAATGTACGTGGTGACTATATACGCGTGTACATAATTTTGAGTGCAAAGTTAGCATAAATTATTCATATTCTCCTTATTTTTTCACTTTTTATTACTGCCGCCGCCGCTTTTGCGTCCATCCGAGGAGGCGCCGGAAGGCGTCGCAACAAAAAAAACATAGGAAAAGAGACAAAAAGTGTCCGAAAATTTTGCAAGCACGAAAATTTTCACTACCTTTGCACCCGCAATCGCACAAATGGCGGGATAGCTCAGCTGGTTAGAGCGTCGGATTCATAATCCGGAGGTCGTGGGTTCGGGTCCCACCCCCGCTACTGCAAAAGGAGTTACGAAGACTATCGTAACTCCTTTTGCTTTATGTGGGAAAACGATGGAAATTAATAAGATTTTCAGGATTTCCCTTGCTAATCCCAACGAATATCCTTATTTTTGCACAAAAGACTGGATATGAATTCAGAAACATTGGACTTTGTAATATTCTGCGTCTCAAGCGTAGCGGAGAGGATGAAGATGAGCGCACGCGATGTTTATCGCAAGATGAGCGAATCGGGGATTATCAGCAATTACATAATCCCATGTTATGACGTGCTCCACACGTTCTCGAAGCAGTATATCACCGACGATCTCATATCCGTGATGAAGGAGAAAGGGGTTGTCGCATGATTACGTTGTACCATTCCTCCCGGGTAGTTGTCGATAAGCCCGACATCCTTCACTCCCGTGAGAGCCTTGACTTCGGAAAAGGCTTTTACCTTACTCGCTTACGGTCTCAGGCTGACAAATACGCCGAGAGATTCATAAGACTCTATAATTCTGCCGTTCTCAACATTTATCATTTTGACGAGAACCTGGAAGGCTTTACATCCCATGTCTTTGAAAAGTATGACGGCGACTGGATTGATTACATTGTTGCATGCCGGAGGCTTCAAGGCCATACACTGTATGACATAATCGAAGGTGGTATAGCCGACGATAAGGTTTACAACACCGTTGACCTGTACATGCAGGGTATATATACCAAAGAGCAGGCTCTTGACATGCTGATTTACAAGAAACCGAACAACCAAATATGCATTACGAGCCAAGAACTTCTTGACAGAAACCTGCATTATGTCAAATCTATAATACTATAATGTTATGGAAACAAACAAGACTATCCTCCAGATGAAATATGGACGCATCGTCAAGGCATTCGCCAAGGAAGCTGGAATTTCCCTTGACGAGGCTCTTGACAAGTTCTACAACTCAAATACCTTTATCCTTATGGATGAGGGCATCGCCGATATGCAGGCCATGAGCGACATCTACCTCACCGATGAACTTCTCATAGAATACGGCTACAAGAAACAGCCCGGAACGGAAAAGACTGTGGCGTAAATACATTTCCATAGGCTACACCTTAAACGCAGTTGACTTTACCCAAATTGGGGCGAAACACTCTCCCAACAAGTTGTTGGACAATTCTATTTTGATTTGTGTCACAGATTGTGGAACTATTGAAATTTGATGAGAATATAAAACGGGAGAAGGAGACCACATCTCCCTCTCCCTAAATCTTACAAACATATTGCCTCAAAGATTTAATCCAAGACAAAGGCAATGCCTCCATCCATCATCTTGTCAACCATATATCAACCGCCTAAACCATTCAGGATTACCAGTTTGACGTCTGACTTTACTTCAGCCCTGCCGGCAACACCGTGAGCGACGAGTATTTCCGCACGGAGGATATCAGACTGTGGCGGACGCAGACCCGTACGACCGTTTCCGACCGCGAGATAGAGGACTATGTCTACACCTACTCCGCTGACGAACTCAAAACGCACAAGTCATCCTGCTGCAAGAATATGGGAGACGACGCCTACCAGTTCCTCCTTTTCGCAAAGCTGTGGGAGAAGGCGCGCGACGAGATGAACGCCCCGTGACACTACCCTACTAAGAACGACCAACAAGTAAAGGCCCTGCAGAAGATTTCTGACCAGGGTTGACCCCTTGCGAAACCACACGCGTAGATAACCACAACGCTGCCAACGCGAACCGCAATATCGCCCACACTCAACGAGACACCAAAGAGTCTCATGCTCACGCCATTCAGCAGCGCGGAGATGACTGTTGCCGACGCGTATCGGCCGATACGGATGCACGTGCCGTCCGATACGGATGCACGTACCGTCCGATGCGGATGCGCGTATCGTCCGATACGAACCAACAATGATGGTCCCGGCGTTGCCAGTGATGTCTGACGCTCCACCAATGGCATCTCCGACGACATTGGCGCGGGAAAGAGACACTGCCGAGGATGACATCTCTACTATAGAGTCTCTCCCTATCATCCTCAAGGGAAAAGCGACATTGCCCGTCAGCCAATGCTCGTGCCGAGCGTATACCAAAAGCCCCCCGATGGGCTCGGAGGGCAATATATCCTTCAGTTGCAGGCAGCCTTATTTAAGGACGCTGTCAGGCGATATGCCAAATTTCTTGCAAATACCAATAACCCCTTCTCTGAAACGAGACTCCGCCTCTTCTTTTGTTATGTTTAGCTCCTTCTTCAACTCCATTATTTCCTTTTTGAGCTTTTCTACTTCTATGTTGAATTGTTCGGTCAGTCTATTGGCAGTCTCCTCGTCATGCTTGTCTAACAATTCTTTATGGACGTTGTCTTTATATCTTGACGTAAGCCATATTGACAATAACATAGTCATTGCCCAAGTAGCAATTACGCCAGCAATTTCAGCACCTTTTTTCACACATTCTTTAGACACCACCTCTGCACATTTGGCAGCGGCTTTAGCCCCTGCCTTGGCAACGGGTTCCATTATCTTTTCAATCATTGTTTTGTAGTTTTATGTAGTCAATAGTTTTAGACAGCAAATACTCATGTTTTATCTGCGCAATCTTCTGTGGTGTAGTAAATACTCTATACATCGTATTGAACGCTCCACCAAAATCAAAGTATTTTGCAGAGGTTATATCGCCAACTGCCATTCTTATCGCAGTCTGCACAGTAGAACTCACCATGGCCATTTCGTTGGAGTACATGAGTATTTTCAACATCCTTGCCCGATACAGTTCCTTCGAGACATCCTTATCTTCATTATAGCAAAATGAATAAAGAATTCTGATAATCAGGTCTATGATAACGGAAAGAATGTATTCCCTCTCAATATTCTTTACGGTCAGGTAGTCAAATTCGCAATATCCTAAAACCCTTGTCAAATTGGGAGAAGTAAGGCTCAGCAGCGGTAAAGGAAGGCTTTTCTTGGTTCTGAGGTCAGACCTGAGATGTACACATTCCTTGAATAGCGATACGGCAAGAGCCTTGACACCTTCTTTTCCTTCTTCCCGCAATCTTTGAAATACGTTTTCAAAGATTTCCATAGTACTTGCAGACTCGTACATCTTATCAGTAGGCACCTCTTTGCCTTGACGCAGGTAAGTACCTGTATGGACATGGTATGAGGATATACCAAAGAATCCTTCATTCACAGTTATCGTGCTGGTCATGATGTTTGCTGTGCCAAAGACAAGGCCAAGGTAAGGGTCGTGTCCAAGAGCCTTGAATCTATGATTAAATCCAGAGATCTTAGGGTTGTTGATGCTATTCTTGACTTTCTCCTCTTTCCTTATGGCATCAAACGGGACAGGGTTCTTGATGATTTCGTCTACTGAGGCATAATACTTTTTGCCCTGGCGGTCGGTCTTTTCTTTATGGTGTCCCATTGTGTTTTTAGCTGCCTTCTGGTCGGAGATTCTCTCCTTAAAGAGATTGACGACAACCTGCCTTGCCGTTTGTAGAGCGACTGCAAACATCAAGAAGCCAACATCCGTATCTGTCAGGGAGGTATACTTCTCAAATTCCTCATTGGTTTTTCTGATGAATGAAGGAAGCTCCTCTACCCTCTCAGCGTATCGTCCTACCTTCTCCTCCAACTGATTAGCTCTTTGGCTGATATCATCCAAATGACCGGAAGAGTCTTTCAACAGTTGTTTCAACTCCTCGGCTATTCGTTTTTTATCATTATCCGACAGCGAGTTACTTTCCATATCGCACAGTTTACTATTTCAAGAATTGTCATTAATATCTATGTATTTACAAAGGTATAGGATATTTCCAAAGATTCCAATAATTCTTGCAGAAAATATTCGTAGACGAAAAAAGCCCTCCACTCGTGATGAGGGAGGGCCTGGGCGTGGGTGTATGGGGTTACTTGACGAGCACCACCAGATACTTGCTGGTAGACCAGAAGAGTTGTGGATTGGTGATGCGCAGCACATACTGCTTGTTGACATCGGGAGTGAGGGTGTAACTGCCCGAGGGGTGCATGGTGAGGATGCGTGCCGACTTGGAGTAGAACTTGATTTCCTTGTCGATGCGGATGTCAATCTTGGCAAAGTAGTTCTTGTTGAAGTTAGACTGCAGCACCTTGCCATTCTCCATGATATGCTGTTCCTTGAGTTCCTTCTTGGTGCCGAAGACAAACCATGCGGTGTTGAGCTGCTTGTCCTGGTTGCTGATGGTCTGCGCCTTCTGCTGGGCGTCGGTCTGCAGGTTCTCGACATTGTCGTTGAGGTTGTCTATCTTCTCGTCGAGCTCGGCGATGTGTATATCTTTGGCGTCGAGTTCGGCCTTGAGCCGCTGCAGCTCCTGCGCCTTGTCGTCGAGCTGCTGGGTGAGGTTGCTGATGGTCTTGCGCAGCTCGTCGCCGTTGAAGCGGCTCTCGCGCAACTGCTGCTGCAGGCGCTTCATGAGCTCACGGTTGCGGGCCATGGTATTGGCTATAAACTTGATATTCTCCTTAATCTGCGCCGTCTTGTTGGCGCCTTCGCCCTCGCGGGCTATGCTCAGTCGGTTTTCAGCCTGATTGATGGCGCTCAGCCCTTCCTGGATTTCATTGAGCGTGCTCATCATGTCATTGATTTCACTGTCGCGCTGGGCGATGATGCGCTGCAGCGAGTCGTTTTGTTCCATATTTGCCAGGTCAGGCGATGACTTCTTGCCCGTACAAGCGCCAAGCAACAGGAGTGCCAGGCATGCGAATAACTTCAATTGCTTCATAGTTTTTCCTTTTTAGATTTCTTATTATTACCAGCCACTACTATAACAAACTCTCCTCGTGGCGAATTCTCGGTGAAATGGGCGATGGCCTCGGCCAAAGTACCGCGCACGTGCTGCTCGTGGAGCTTGGATATCTCGCGCGCCACGCTCACCTGGCGGTCTTCGCCGAAGACTTCGGCAAACTGCTGGAGCGTCTTGAGTACTCGGTAGGGCGACTCGTAGAATATCATCGTGCGTGTCTCTTCGCGCAGCGACTCGAGCAGCGTCTGCCGTCCTTTCTTCTGTGGCAGAAAGCCTTCGAAGCAGAACCTGTCGCAGGGCAGACCTGACGCCACGATGGCGGGGATACAGGCTGTGGCGCCGGGCAGACACACTACCTCGACACCGGCATTGGCTGCCTCGCGCGCCAGATAGAATCCGGGGTCGCTGATGCCGGGAGTGCCGGCGTCGCTCACCAATGCCACGGTCTGGCCTGCCTTGAGCCGCTCGACGATGCCGGCGGTGGTGCCGTGCTCGTTGAACTTGTGATGGGCCAGCAGATGGTTCTTGATGTCGAAGTGGCGGAGCAGATTGCCCGATGTGCGCGTGTCTTCGGCAAGCACTACATCGGCCTCTTTCAATATGCGTATGGCGCGGAGCGTCATGTCCTCCATATTGCCCACAGGTGTCGGTATAATATATAATGTACCCATATATGGTTGCAAACTTACACAAAAATATCGGTATCGATAACCATTAGGTCAAAAAAAATAATTAGGAAAAAGGAAAAAACGTTAAAACGTGGTGATTGAGACAAAAAAGCGGCGTTTCTCTTGCTCCACTAAAAAGCTCTTCGTAATTTTGTAGCATTATGATGGAGAATATATACAGAGAAACCCATCGTCCCGGAAGAATCGAGGTGATTTGCGGTTCGATGTTCTCGGGCAAGACCGAAGAACTGATAAGGAGAATGAAGCGCGCGAAGTTTGCCAAGCAGAAGGTGGAAATCTTCAAGCCGGCGATAGACACCCGCTACTCAGACGAAGACGTGGTAAGCCATGACCATAACGCCATCCCCAGCACGCCCATCGACGCCTCGGCATCGATACTGCTGCTGTCGTCAGACATCGACGTAGTGGGCATCGACGAGGCCCAGTTCCTCGACGAGAGCCTGGTCGATGTGTGCAACCAGCTGGCCAACCGCGGCGTGCGCGTCATCATCGCCGGACTGGACATGGACTTCCAGGGAGTACCCTTCGGCCCAATCCCTGCGCTGTGTGCCGTGGCCGACGAGGTGACTAAGGTGCATGCCATCTGTGTGAAGTGTGGCGCGCTGGCCTACGTGAGTCACCGACTGGTTAAGAACGACCGCCGGGTAATGCTGGGTGAGGCCCAGGAGTACGAGCCTCTCTGCCGCACCTGCTATCAGCAAGCCGTCAAGGAGGAAGGACAAGACAACCAAGAAGAATGACAAGAATATGAGCAAGGAGATAACCTTTGACCTGTTTATACGCCGCGCCGGACTGGTGGCACTCACCCTGGGTGTGTTCTGTCTGGTCAACTATCTCAGCGGAGTGCTGCTGCCCTTCTGTGTGGCATGGCTCTTCGCCTATCTGCTCTATCCCATCGTCAAGTTTGTGCAGCACAAGATGGGCGTAAGGGTACGTGCGCTCGCCATCGTCATCACCATGATCATGGTACTGGCGGTCATCGGCGGAGTGGTCTACCTCATCATCCCGCCTATGATTGAGCAGTTTCAGAAGCTCGGCGACATCCTCGCCCGCTGGGTGAGACAGACCACCCACACCAATGACCTCACGGCATATATCTCGTCTTTGGTCGAGGAAAACCATACCGAGGTGGAGCGCTTCTTCCGCAGCGACGACTTCAACAATGCCGTCAAGAGCGCCATGCCCAAGCTGTTCAGCTTTGTGGGTCAGACCGCCAACGTCATCATCAGCATCATCGCCTCGATGATTACGCTGCTCTATATGTTCTTCATCCTGCTCGACTACGAATACCTCACCACCAACTGGATACGCATATTCCCGAAGAAGAACCGCCCCTTCTGGAGCGTGCTGGCCAAAGACGTGGAGCGCGAACTCAACAACTATATCCGCGGACAGGGTCTCGTGGCACTGTGTATGGGCGTGATGTTCTGCATAGGTTTCTCTATCATGGACTTCCCCATGGCTATAGGCTTGGGCATCCTCATCGGCATCATGGACCTGGTGCCCTATCTCCACACCTTCGCCCTCATCCCCACCGCATTTCTTGCCATGCTCAAAGCCGCCGACACGGGGCAGAGCTTCTGGCTCATCTTCGGACTGGCTGTGGGGCTCTTTGCTGTGGTACAGCTGATTACCGATATGATAGTGACACCCAAGATTATGGGCAAGGCCATGGGCCTCAACCCAGCCATACTACTGCTGTCGCTGTCGGTATGGGGTGCGCTGCTGGGCTTCATCGGACTGATTATCGCCCTGCCCCTCACCACCCTCATCATCGCCTACTGGCAACGCTATGTGACCAAGGAGAAGGCTGGTGAGCCCGCCAGCCAGGCTGAGAGTCAACAGCCTCAGCAGCAATAGGCTCCCCGCCATTACCGCCATGACACCCTCCAGCGATGCCACGACACTGGCAGCTTCGGTCAGGCCCACCGCCCTACCACCGCCACCACCCACAGCGAGCCAAATGACCAGAACAAGAATAGGCATAAACTCCCTGTTACCCATCACAATACGAAACGGGTAAAAAAGTAAGGAAATTATTTGCACAGTAAAATAAATATTAGTAACTTTGCACTCGCTTTCAGAAATGATAGCTGTGAGCGACTCGCTAGCTCAGCTGGTAGAGCACAACACTTTTAATGTTGGGGTCATGGGTTCGAGCCCCATGCGAGTCACGAAGAGGAGAACGATAAGTTCTCCTCTTTTTTTGTTAATCATGCACTTTGGGCTCTCAGAAGTACGCTCTACATCTGTACAGGACACGGCTCACCCGATAAACCAGGGGATAATTCAGGACAATGATGAAATGCGGGGGCGGGGCGGACAATTTGGGGTTCTACACCAGCTACCACCTCGTTTCCCGTCAAACATAACGATGCTGCTTCTCACACCCAATAGAAGGCTGGACACTACATAATACAAAAGCAGTAGAATTGCGAAGCCATAATATGAATAACTTTCACATATGGTTGGACCACAAGTAAAACAAAAGAACACATGCTCATGCGAGTCACACAATAAAGAGGAAACTGAAACTACTATTTATTCTTTGTTGTTTATATGCAGATGATAACCAACATCATCTGTCGCCGCAGCGATAGTCCGATTACTTCTGATAAGCCGCATTATGAGAATTTGCTGCCAGAGGGTTGGACTATAACTACATTAGGTGAAATTTTTCAGCATAACAATGGAAAGCAGAAATCGTCATCAAATAAAGAAGGTAGGTTATTAAAATATATAACGACTTCAAATGTCTATTGGGGTGAATTTGATCTTTCAAATGTAAAAGAAATGTTTTTTACAAATAATGAGTTGGAAAAGTGTACCGTAACAAAAGGAGATTTACTTGTTTGTGAAGGTGGAGACGTTGGGCGTTCTGCTATTTGGAATTATGAATATCCTATATGTATTCAAAACCATCTTCATAGATTAAGGTCTTGGTTGCCAGTTTGTACTGAATACTTTTTCTATTCTTTAATGTATAATAAATTTAAGAATTTAATTAAAGGTAAAGGTATTGGATTGATGAGTCTTTCGTCTAACGATTTGCATAATATTCCAATAAATCTTCCTCCCGTTAATGAGCAGAAGCGTATTGTAGCCGAAATAAATAGATGGTTTGATTTGTTCAAATCCATTGAAAATAATACAGACAATCTAAATACATTAATTAAGACAACAAAATCTAAGGTTTTAGACCTTGCCATTCACGGCAAGCTCGTCCCTCAAGACCCAACGGACGAGCCTGCTACAGAGCTGTTAAAGCGCATCAATCCTAATGCGGAAATCACTTCTGATAACGGGCATTATCAGAAGTTGCCTGAAGGATGGTGCGAATGTAAGTTATCGGATGTTTGCGTCTTTGATAACGGATATGCTTTTAGTAGCGATAATTATTACGATTGTGGAATCCCATTAATCAGAATCTCAAATATAACAAATACTGGTTCGATTGATTTATCATCATGCGTCTTCATTCAAGATGTCCCATCGAATAAATTTATCGTGAAAAGTGGTGATTTACTTATAGCTATGTCTGGCGCTACTACAGGTAAAATGGGGGTTTATTTATATGAAGAAGATGCTCTTTTGAATCAACGTGTAGGAAATCTTAAATGTACAGATGCAATGCTTCAACAATACAGAAACTACTATATGTTTGCTAAATCTGACTATATTCTTAAGATTGCGTATGGCGGAGCCCAGCCCAACATAAGTGCAAAGGCTATTCTTGATATAGACGTAATGCTCCCTCCACTAAACGAGCAGCACCGCATCGTTGCCAAAATAGAAGAGATATTTGCTCAACTTGATGCAATAGAAACATCATTGTAGGCGATAGAGTTAGCCATCGTAAGCGAAATTCTTACGATGGCTAAACCATACGTGATTACCAGACGACTACCTTGTCAACAATTTTCTGCTGTTCGCTTGCTGTGCGTCGCAGATAAATGCGAGTGGTTTCAAGGCGTTCATGTCCCATGAGGTCAGCAAGAAGGGCGATGTCGTTAAACCGCTCGAGGAAATTCTTGGCAAACCGATGACGGAATGAATGTGGATATACAACATCCCTGTTCATTCCGTATTTTTCAGCAAAGTGTTTGAGTTGGTGGGCTATGCCTCGTGTGGTGATGCGATTGCCGAAGCGGTTGAGGAATATATAACCCGATGAGATTTTTTCTTCTTCGAGCCATTTGATAGTTTCTGTCCTCAGGTTCTTGGGGATATACAATCGGCGTATCTTGCCACCTTTGCTATAAAGGTCGAGATAGCCAACCTTAACGTGCTCCACCTTGATATGGAGTAGTTCGCTTACACGAGCACCGGTAGCAGCCATGAACCACACGACAAAATACCAGGTGTCGTGTCTGTCACTCTTCAGTTTTCGTTTGAAGAACTTATAGTCTGCATCACTAATCACATTTTCCAAAAAGTTCTTCTGCTGAACTTTCACAAACTTCACCTTTAGCTTCTCCTGTTTAGTAAACTCCAGATACTTGTTGATTGCTTGCAACCGTAAGTTTACAGTTTGTGGCTTAAAGTTCTCTACCAAATACCCCTTGTACGCCAAAAGGTTTCGTTTGTTCACCACTTTGTAGTGCTCCATAAAATACTTCACCGTCCATTCATAAGAACGTATGGTGTTCTTGGTCAAATTCCCCTTGACCAAATACTCATTGAATTGTGTTACCATATTGCATTTGTTTAAAATGAAACATATTACAATATAGGAACGTAACGGGCATTATCAGAAGTTGCCCGAAGGATGGGTGATTACATCAATATCTGAGATGTGTGAAAATATCAATGGGTTGTGGAAAGGTAAGAAGGAGCCATTTGTGAAAGTTGGTGTAATACGCAATGCCAATTTTACAAAGGATTTTAAATTGGATTACTCAAAAATTGAATACATTGACGTTGAAGAACGAGCTTTCAAAAAACGTCATCTTTTGAATGGCGATTTGATTGTGGAGAAATCTGGTGGTAGTGATAATAATCCAGTAGGACGTGCTATTTTGTATGAAGGTAAAGATGCTATCTTTTCTTTTAGCAATTTCACGATGGTGTTAAGAATTCACTATAAAGATGTTCTTTCTTATAAGTATTTGTACTATTATATTATGAGCAAATATCAGAAAGGAGAAATGAGATTAATGCAAACCCAAACAACAGGATTGCATAATCTCATTCTCGATAAGTATCTTGATATTCCGTTGTGTCTTCCACCGTATCAAGAGCAGCAACGCATAATCAACAAAATAGAAGAAACATTTGGTGTTTTAGATTTAATAATGGAGAACCTATAGATTCTCCATTATCTTATCGAGGATTGTAAATGTTTGGTTTATGGCATTTACAATCCTTTTTTGTTCTTCGTATGGAGGAATAGGCACGTTGATAGCCTTGAATAACTTCTTGTTCAGGTGCGGAATGGCCGAACCGACCTTATTCTCTCTTAGCGTCTTTCGATGCAGGTTTATTACTTGTAGAACATAGTCGGTGTACATTTCTTCATGAATGGAAAGTTGCTTGAACGTGCTACCTTGATAGCCATCTACTGGCGCACGAAAAACTTCTCCAGAGTTTTCACCATCCACTAAAATCAGTAAAGTGTTTGCAGCTGTATATTTGCCTGACGTTAATACTTTAGCTTCTCGTTCTCCACGCAGAAACTTTACATCAAGATTTATTCTTTCAATGCCATTTTGCTTCTCTCCATCTACCAAAGCACATAGTATTTGCATGGGTGTAATCACCCATCCTTCGGGCAACTTCTGATAATGCCCGTTATCAGATGTGATTTCAGCCTTAGGATTGATGCGCTTGAGCAGTTCTGTAGCAGGTTCGTCCGTAGGGTCTTGAGGGACGAGTCTTCCGTGAATGGCAAGATCGAGAACTTTTGTTTTTGTCTGTGAAATCGCTGTCTTTAAATAAAGTTTCTTACATTCTATAGCGTCTAAAAAAGAAAACAAAATCTTTATTGATTTTGATATTCTTTGCTGTTCATGGAGAGGAGGTAGAGGAATTGCAACATCATTTATTACATTAACGGCAAGTCCTGGTTGAGCTGTTGCTGTGGCATACTGATTTAAGTTTAAAGCTATCAAGGTATAGTAACCCCACATTAAATCTGTATCACAATATCGTTCAACTACAACTGCGTGCTCTGTTGCATAAAAGATTCCATGCGCCAGATTGATATTACCACACAAAGCTCCTTGTCTTCCTATTATAGGATATTCACCTATTTTATTACTTATGGCAACATATCCGCGAATGCCATTTCCACCGAAGCAAGGATACTTGAATTCTTCCGACTTTTCTGTATATATATCCTTTGCCGTTATATTTTTACCTGCTTGCAAAGTAAAAATTTCCCCCAATGTCGTCCACACCCAATTATCTGGAATTTCAAAGGGTACATTCTCATAATGCGGCTTATCAGAAGTAGCCTTCGTCTTTTTAGGACGTTTGATTTTACCTTCCTTGACAAGGCGTTCTTTCTCGGCACGGATGCGCTCGAGGAGCACTGATGCGGGCTCATCGTTGGGGTCTTGCGGTACAAGTTTACCATGTATCGCAAGGTCAAGTATCTTTTGGCGTAATGCTTTAGTATTCATTTGTTATTTCTTTTTCGGGTTGTCTTCAGTTAAAAAGAATTGGCAAAACTCTCTTAACTGCTGTTGCATTTGTTCCTGTGGTATCAAGATGCGTTTATACTCTGCTATCATTGTCGGACTCATGCTACGACTCATAGCATACTCAACAACCACCTTGTCGGCATCGGGACATAGAATGATACCAATAGAAGGGTTTTCGTTTGAACGCTTTACATCACGGTCAAGAGCCTCAAGATAGAATTCCAACTGACCGAGGTCGCGCGGATGGAACTTCGTTTTCTTTAATTCTACAGCAACGAGAGCTTGTAGTCCGCGATGGAAGAACAGCAAGTCAGCCTTGAACGAAGAAGCACCAACAGTCAAACAATATTCTTGATCCATAAATATGAAGTCCTTCCCCAGCTCAAGGATAAATTGCTTCATATGTTCTATCAGTCCATGCTTAAGGTTCGACTCATTATGTTTCTTTGGTAAGTTGAGGAAATCCACAAAGTAAGTATCTTTGAACATTATTGGTGAGTCGGGATATGTTTCAAGCAATCCTTTCGACAGATTAATTTTTCTTCGCAATAATGTTTCATATGTTTGCGTAGAAATAGCACGTTGCAACTCCTTGTTCTTCAGATTTTCTTTATGTGCATAAAGTATATAGAATAAACGTTCCTCAGAGCTACGACATCGACACAAGATGTCATAATGATTAGATAAAGTTGTCAAACACAACACATCAGGAAATTGTCCAGACGGCATCTGGACAATTTCCGTTGCTTGATTGTTGCGTTCGGAATCTTGCAAGTTTGAATAATTACAATACCTAATATCATTGTTTGATGATGAATTTGCAGAAAGATACATGCCGATGACTTTTTGAAATGCGTCAGAGGAGTACTCTTCATAAAACATCACCATATTATAAATACTGCTTCGACTAAAGCCTTTTACATCTGGACGTTTTGCACGAATATATTCCGATAATTGAGAAACGACCTTACTTCCCCATTCTTCGTTTTTGAGTTTAGCAGACACATACTTACCTACAGACCATGCCGTGAATAATGTTTCATTGTTCACGGCTACAGAAGCACGGCATTTATGCTGTATAATTAATTCTACAACCTCTGCGAACTGCTTTTCTTGCAAAGAACTTATATTATTATCTATAATGTTGTTTGTCATTTTATCAATCCTCGTCAATATCTCCCAACAAATTCTCTAACTCACTCACCGCCTTGCTGATACTCTGGCTCTGCTCCTTTATGGTAGCCATCAGCTCTTCCAAGGTATGTTCCTCTTCCTCGCCACCTTGCTTAATCCAGGTGATATCGAGTGAAGTTTTGTCACGGGCTACTATCTCGTCAATGCTGTATTTGCGCCAACGGCCCGATGGATTACTATCTGCATCGTAAGTCTCTGTGCGATTGTTGATGTCAGCGGGATTGTAGCACTTCACGAAGTCGTCGAGATGACGACGCTCCAACTTGTTGGTGGCAAGGGTGTGTTTGACATCCGTACGGTAATCGTAGAACCAGACATCCTTGGTGGGCTGCCCCTTGGTGAAGAACAGCACATTGGCCTTCACTCCCTGTGCATAGAAAATTCCGGTAGGCAGACGGAGAATGGTATGGAGATTGAAGTCAGAGAGAAGGCGTTTGCGGATAGTCTCGCCGGCGCCACCCTCAAAGAGCACATTGTCGGGAAGCACCACTGCGGCGCGGCCGCCATTCTTCAGCATCAGCATCATGTGCTGGAGGAAGTTAAGCTGGTTGTTCTTGGTCTCTACATAGAAGTCCTGTCGGTTCAAGTCCACCGAACCTGCTGGACGCTGACCGAAAGGCGGATTGGCAAGAATCACATCCACCAACGACTTAGGCTCTCGTTCCAACGAGTCTTCGCAAGTGATGGGGCTACGGTCTGTGCCCACACCATGCAGATAGAGGTTCATAGAGGCGAGCGTGACCACAAGAGGCGTGATATCCATGCCACGCAAAGCCTTGTTACGCAGGAAGTCGCGTTTCTCCTTGCTTGCCGATTGATTTTTCATATAATCGTAGGCCGAAAGGAGGAAGCCACCCGTACCACAAGCAGGGTCGCATACGGTCTCGCCAATCTGCGGATTGACACAGTCGACCATAGCCGTGATGAGCGGGCGCGGCGTGAAGTACTGTCCAGCGCCGCTCTTCTTGTCCTGGCCGTTACGCTCCAATATGCTCTCATAGATGGCACCCTTCACGTCGCCATCCATAACGAGCCATTGCTCCTCATCAATCATCATTATAACTTTCTTCAGATACACGGGCTTGTCTATCTTGTTCTGCGCCTTGGTGTAGATGGTACCGATAAGATTGCCCTGGGCGCTAAGAATCTTCAACGTGTCCTCGTACTGCGAGATAAGGTCCAGACCATCCAGACTGGTAAGGTCGTGCCACTGGTAGCCGTCAGGAATAGCCGAGTTCTCACCAAACATTTCCACATTCTCTGCATCCATCTTCAGGAAAAGCAGATAGGTAAGTTGGGTGATATAGTCAGTAAAGCCGATTCCTACTCCGGCAAGAGTGGTGGCAAGAGTCCATACTTTCTTGGTGAGCGACTGCTCGGTAGATGTATTGTTTGTCATACTTAAATGGTTATGCTGTTTTACCTAAAACTACAAAATTAAACAAAGAGAGAAGGGCGTCATCAGCTTTCTGCTTGGAACCGAACGCTGCTATCATCTGTGCTGCCTGCGTGCGGTCGTCGTCGCGAATGTCATCGATGGTGCAAGCGCCATTGCTTGCCACATAGTCCACAATCTGGCTCATCAGTTCTTTCTGCCTATCCGTCATCTCTCGGTGCCACTGTCCGCACCAAAGATTGAAATACTGCCGGGCTGTAGTGCAAACACTTTCAAGCCGTTCTATCTGGTGGAAGGCAAAGCGCACCAACTGTATGATGTTGGTAATTGCCTCGCTCTCTTCCTTCTTGGTGGCACGGCGCACACAATGAGGACTAACGATGGCGTAAGAGTTCCACAACTGCCTCGTACTGAAGCGAGAGTTCTCCATCTTCAGTTTGTTCTCCAGGTCTTTCATCATGCTATAAGTGATAGGATCGCCACTCTGGTTATAGATGATGCGCAATGCCTCAATCTCGTCTGCATGTTCATTGCAGTACTGCTCAAAAGCCTCTGTTGTCTCTTCGGCTTCTTCCAATGAGAAGCCTTTAGAGATAAGCGTATCTTCGCCAGGCATGAGCGTATTGACAAAGCCAGCCGCAAGAATAAGAATGTATCGGCGCACATCGGCATGATTGGCGACAGGTGCGACAAGACCTTTGCGCTCGTTGTTGGGGGCGTTGACATCATAGTAAGGCGGCAGCGTGTCGCCCTCCAATGCCTCGTATATACGCTGTGCAATAGCGTTCATAGAGTCGCTTGCCAACCGTTCGAACTCTGCACGCTGAGAGTCGTCGGACTTATTGTGCAATCGGGACAAAGTGGAAGCCAGACGTTTCAGATACTCATCAGACAGATTGCCATGAGCGATGCGCTCAAGCAATTGCTTCAGTGTCAACCTGACGATATCGGGACTATCGCTTGGTCTGGCAACAGACTTCGCGCGCTCGGAGACACCCACAGCATCGACAAGGAAAAAGTAATCCTTGCTGAAGGCATTGGGAGTCACTGCTCTAAGCTGTTCGTCACCAATGGTGCGCACGCCGCGTCCCTTCATCTGAATGTAAAGCGGTTCGGACTCCACGTCACGCATGAACATCACCACTTCGAGCGGTTTCACATCAGTACCCGTAGCCACCAGCGTGCAAGTGACGGCGATACGGAAGTCGCGGTCGTTGCGGAACTGGCGGATGAGTTCATTGCTGTCGCCCGACGAATAGGTAATCTTCTGTACATATCGATCCATATCGGCATCGGGACACTTCTCTCCAAATACCTCTTTGGCTATGTTCACGATATTGGTGGCATGCATCTCGTTGAGCGCAAAAATAAGCGTCTTGGGAAGATAGGCAAAGTTTGGCTCACGCTGTGGGTCATTGAACATTTCCGTATACACGGCATCGCGATATGTGGTAAGAATGAGTTTTATCTGAGAGGGATTGATTATAGAGCGGTTTAGCTCTGCCTTGGAATAATTCTTAGTCTCGCGCGTACTTATCTCCACCGTCTGGCCCGTATAACGAGTCTCCACACGCACTCGGTCGCCCCTCAAGATTGCGCCGCCATTCTCCGTCACCTCTGTCATGATGCGATACACGCGGTTGTCCACATTCACACCATCCACGATACTCTTCTCAAGCGTATAGTTTACGATGCGGTTGTTGTTGAAGAAAGCCATAGTTTCGGGAATAGGCGTTGCGGTAAGACCTATCAGTCGGGCGGTGTCAAAGTATTCAAGCACCTTGCGCCAGTTGCCGTAAATACTGCGGTGACACTCGTCGATGATAATCAAGTCGAAGAAATCATGGGGCAGCTTGGGAGTGGCAGGGAGCCTCACTTCGGCTGTCGCCTCGTCATTGTCATCCTCGTCATTGTCCACGATGTCCTCACCTTTCAGCAGTGAGAACAGACGCTGAATGGTTGAAATCAGCACATTGCAGTCGGATGGTATTTTTGCCGACTTCAAGCGCTCCACTCCATAGATATTGTTGAACGCCTCACCATTGCCTGTAAGGCGGAACGTACCAAACTCATTCTCGGCCTGCCGTCCGAGATTGTTGCGGTCGACGAGGAATAGCACTCGACGCATCGGGGTGTACGTCAGCATGCGATAGGCTGCAAGGCACGCCGTATAAGTCTTTCCCGCACCAGTTGCCAACACCATAAGGGCACGCTTTTGCCCACTACGGAAACTCTTTTCCAACTCGGTGACAGCCTCATACTGGCAGTCACGCAATCCCTTCTTGCTCAACGTAGGCAAACCGGCAAACGGGTCGTCGATGCCAAGCATACTTACGACCTCTTTGGGCGTATGGATACGGTTGATTGTATCCCATTCCGTGTTTGTCTTGCGAAAATCTTGGAATAAGACAACCTTGCCATTAGACTTAAATAAAAGGGGCGTAGGTTTCTGCCAAGTCTGGTAGCAGCCAGGAACACTCTTGGCGTAAGTGGCCACCTGGTCGCTCACTATATCCGAAGCGACATCGACATCCTCACGCTTGGCTTCCAGCACACCACAAACCTTGCCGTTGACAAACATAAGATAGTCGGCCTCGAGATTACCTTCGAGCAATCCCTCACGCACAGCCACGGCAGACATTGTAGGTTCAAACTCGTCACGGTTGACTACCTGCCAACCTGCTTCTGCGAACCAACGGTCTATCTTTATTCTCGCTTTTTCCTCTGGCGTCATAGGTTATTCCTCCTTTTTTTCTGATAATAGCATATTATCGGAAGTTATCAACGGCAGCATATCATGCCCTTTTCCACTACGAATCATGTCCCCTGCCTTTCCCTTGCAAGAAATCGGCTTGGCACATTAGCTTCATACGCCATCATCGATGACCACTTCAGTATTTAACAATCTTGCCACATCTACACTCAATGCTTTCGCAATGCGCAGAAGGTTTTTAAGGTCTGGCAGACTTGCAGTTGTCATCCGCTTGGATGTCTTGCCAAATCCTTACCCAACTGTTCGACAAGCCACTTATTGAATCTCTGCTTCTCGGCAAGAACTATCTTCAATCTAATGACCTGTTCTTTGGGCATACCTTTTAATATATGTATGGCAAAGATACACAAAGTATGTGAGAACGCTTTGTAAATCTGTTGAAAATTTACATTATCAGAAAGAAAATTGTCGAATGGGTCAATTATCCTACACTCCATAAAGCCTCCAGAACTTTCGCCACAAACCGGCATACACGATAGAAGACACGCAACTTCAACAGACTTCTGCTGCATCATCAGTCTTATACCTGTCGTTATAGGCATATTCAAGAGGACGGGCTACTTACATGTGGCACTTATGTTATACATGGTGGCAAACTATGATTTAGATAATTAGCATATCGAAACCGAGAAATACAAGAATGATTTAGAGAAACAGGACAAGGAATTACAAACAGACATCATCTCTATTCATTTCGGCATAGTGAAAGCGGAAATGATGCGGGTAGTATATGATTCCGAGAAGATACCTGTCTCCACCCTATCGGTTATCGCCCTCACCGTGTATCGTTCCGGCGTTCTTGCGGGCTGCTATCTTGTCGCAATTGATTTGGGCTATCTGGTCAAAGGTGTAGCCGAGGTCGTGGGCGAGCATGGCACAATACCAGAGTACGTCGCCTATCTCTTTGGCAATCTCGAGGCGGCGCTCGTCGCCGAACTCTCCCTGATTGTCGCGTATCACTTTCTTTACCTTGTCGGCCACCTCGCCGGCTTCACCGGTCAATCCCAATGTGGGGTAGACGATGGGATGGGGATAGATGGCGGTGGCGAGTGCCTTCTGCTGAAATTCATCAAAATCCATAAGCAGTATTTGTTGTATAGTTCTATTATAGAAGTAACGCGCGAGCCTCGCAAATGTTGTATGGATAACGGGAAAAAGAATGGGAGCGGTTTCCAGAGCCTGCCACCTGGCTTGGCGCCCGACGACAAGGGAAAAAAAGAAAGCAAAGGGCCCGAGAGCGCAGCGGAGGCTACACGTAAGGGCATAAAAAAAACGCCTGAAAGCCCATGTCTCTCGACATCATACTCTTCGGCGGGACAAAAACTTGTTTTGTTTAAGGAAAAAGACTTTTTAATATCAACAACGAGCGGTTGTAAGTAACCACCTTAACACCCGACGCAATGTTATCACAACATCTGTGGGCATTGCCCGTCGCCTCCAGTCCTCCGACTGATTAAAAAGTTTACAGAATTTCAAATCTTTACATCATTTTCTCAACCAAATAGTTACACACTTCATATAAATGCTTCTTTTTTGTTTCACTATTACGACTGCAAAGTTACATACTTTTTACAAAATATGCATAGCATTTTCCGATTTTTATATATTAAAAATCTCTTATTGCGTGTCGATGGCCTTCATTTTGCCCGTTGGCAAGGGGCTGACGGAGGACTTTATGACCGCCCATCAGCCGATGACCGCGGGGGATGCTGGGCTACTTCAGCGTCTCGCTCTCTATCTTCTCGATGCTTCCGCTGATAGGATTGAGCAGGATATGGCTGGTATTCTTCTTGCCGAAGAGCTCGGCGCTGAGATACTCGGTACGTCCAAACTGTCCGGCGTAGCACTCATAGGTCTTCACGATACGGCTGTCGTGGGTGAGCGTGACTTGGATTTTGTCGGGGATGTTGACGCAGAGCCCGAAATTGTCCTTGGACTCCTTCTCGACAGGTCCGCCTTCAGGCACATTGCCCTCTGGAGCCACCATTATATAATAAGGTGTACCCGCCAGGTCGTCGGCATCGGTGATACCCAGATGCTGGGAGAAGCGGAAGAGCACGCTGCGCTCCTCGTCGGGCTGGGGAACAAAGGTGATGATGGTCTCGACGGTGTCGCTCACCATGGTTCCCTCAAAGGTCTGCAACAGCGCACGCTCCTGGGCATCGAGGTTCTCCATCATGATGCGCAGCTGGGTGCCGTCTTTGGGCATAAAGTCTGCCTGACCGCGTGCGAGCTGGTTGCGGCTCTCGCGGATGTCATAGATGTCCTTGGCGGTGAGCTCAGCCATCTTGGCGGTGCTTCCAGCCGAGAGGATATCCTCGTTCATATAGTCGTTGGGATTGGGCTGCGGCTGCTTGGGAGCCGGCACAAACCGCTCGGGCAGCGCCACCTGGCGTCCCTTGGCATTGATGGCGAGCAGCAGTCCGCTCTCGTCGCGGTCTACCTCGCTGATGCTGACTTTCTTATCCAGATTGAGGGTAAACTGCTTGGTAGAATCGGGCACACCGATGGTGTTCATGCGGATGTCTACCACCCTATAGGTCTCGGCGGGATGGAGCGCCACGTCCTTCTTCTTCATGTAGCGGAAGGCGTACATGGCAAACTGTCCGGGGGTGTAGGTGGTCTTCTCTACCTTGACGGCAAATCTCAGCGCCGTCTTGGGCAGAAAGTAAGTGGTTCCGGCCACAGTCTGTTGGGCCAGGGAAACGCCCATGCCGGCAAGCAGCATCAGCGCCGAAAGGATATACTTTTTCATTGCGTGTGTTATAATTTGCTTTTGTATTGTCTATGATGTTATCAGTCTTCGATGTAGCGGAACGCTGCGGGCAGGGAGTCCACGATGTCGCTCGCCACGAGGCTCTCCATTCCCTTGGTGCGCACTGCCAGGTCTCCGGCAAGTCCGTGGAGATACATACCCAGCATGCAGGCCTGCTGATGCTGGTAGCCCCGCGCCAGAAGTCCGGTGATAACGCCCGTGAGCACATCGCCGCATCCGGCAGTAGCCATTCCAGCGTTGCCCGTGGTGTTGAATATCACTTGTCCCGAGGGCAGGCACAGAGCGGTGTAGTGTCCCTTGAGCAGTATGTATGCCTGGAGGCGCGCTGCCATTTCCGATGCGCGGTTGAGCAGTTCACAGCTGTCGTGCGACGCCGCCCCCAACAGGCGCTCCATCTCCTTGGGATGGGGCGTGAGGATGCAGTCCTTGGGCAACTGCTGCAACCAAGCGCGATGGGCAGCCAGTATGTTGATGGCATCGGCGTCGATGACCACCGGGCAGTTGGCTCGGCGCAGCTGGGATATGAGCGAGAGGGCCGTAGTCTCGTCGGTACCCAGTCCGGGACCTACACCCATGGCCGAATAGGCTATGGTGTCTAACGCCTCGGTAAACCTGAGTTCGCTGGCATCCATCTGCAGCACCGCCTCGGGCACCGCCATCTGCATGACGGTATAATTGGCCTTGGGCGTATGCACCGACAGTTTGCCCACTCCCGAGCGCAGACAGGCTCGGGCTGACAGTATCGCCGCTCCCGACATGCCGTAGCTGCCGGCTATCAGCAACGCATGGCCCATCTCTCCCTTGTGGGCAAAGGGCCAACGACGGCGCAGAAACGAGCGCAACTCTCCCTCCTCGACGAGCGAGAAGCGGCTGTCCTTACTCTCAACAAAAGACTTGGAGAGACGGATGTCGAGCACCTTGACCTCGCCCAGATAGGGCTGGTTCTCGGCAAAGAGCATCGAGAGCTTGAGCTGCTGGAAAGTGAGGGTAAGGGTGGCGCGCACGATGTTGGCTCTGACGTTGCTCGAATTGTCTTCGGGCATCAGGCCCGAAGGCAGGTCGATGCTCACCACGGGCGCTTCACTCTGGTTGATATACTTGACGAGCGAGGAGAACCCTCCGGCGAGAGGCTTGTCGAGCCCAGCCCCGAAGAGTCCGTCGACAACGAGCGTATCGGCATCGAGCACGGGCGGGTCGAAGTTTACCTTGACCTCGACAAAATCTTCCACCTTGACGCTTTCGACCAGCCGTTTCTTGTTGGCGGCACAGTCGGGCGAGAGGTTGTTGTGGATGTTGAAGAGATAGACCGACACGGCAAAACTGCGCTCGGCCAGCAAGCGCGCCACAGCCAGGGCATCACCGCCATTATTGCCGGGTCCGGCAAAGACGATTACCCTCATGGGCACCCAGCGTCGGGCTATCTCATCGGCCACTGCCGACGCCGCGCGTTCCATCAGGTCGATGCTCTTCACGGGCTCGTGTTCGATGGTATATCTGTCCCACTCCTTTATCTGTCTGCTCGTAAATATTTTCATACCTTGCAAAAATACGAAAAAATGACTAACTATCGTAGCTGTTTTCCTATATTTTTTGTAATTTTGCCGAGAAATTATTAAATTCATACTCATGAGTATCGTACAGATTAAGGACAAAAGGTTCAAAACGTTTATTAGCGAGGACGAAATCCAGCAACGCGTCAAGGCCGTCGCCGACAGGATCAACCATGACATGGAGGGCAAGAAGCCCCTGCTCCTGGCCGTGCTCAACGGCTCGTTTGTCTTTGCCGCCGACTTGATGCGCCACATCACTATCCCATGCGAGATATCGTTTGTCAAGCTGGCATCGTATGAAGGCACCGTCTCTACAGGCAAGGTGGTCGAAGTGATGGGACTCAACGAAGACATAACCGGACGCGACGTCATCATCGTCGAAGACATCGTAGACACTGGCAAGACCATGGAGCGCATGCTCGACACCCTGGGCACCCGCAACCCCAACTCGCTGCACATCTGTACGCTGCTGCTCAAACCCGAGAAACTGAAGATACCCCTCAACATAGAGTATGCCGCCATGGAAATCCCCAACGATTTCATCGTGGGCTATGGACTTGACTACGACCAGGAGGGTCGTAACCTCAGAGACATTTATACATTAGTAGAAGGATGAAGAATATAGTTATTTTCGGTGCCCCCGGTTCGGGCAAAGGCACCCAAAGCGACAAGATGATTGCTCAGTACGGTTTTGAGCACATCTCTACCGGCGACGTGCTGCGCAATGAAATCAAGAACGGAACCGAGCTGGGCAAGACCGCCAAGAGTTATATCGACCAGGGACAGCTTATCCCCGACGAGCTGATGATAGACATCCTTGCCAGCGTATACGACAGCTTCGGCAAAGAGCACAAGGGAGTCATCTTCGACGGATTCCCCCGCACCATCCCCCAGGCAGAAGCCCTCAAGAAGATGCTGGCTGAGCGCGGACACAAGGTGGCTGCCATGATTGAGCTCGACGTTCCCGAAGACGAGCTGATGAAGCGTCTCATACTCCGTGGACAGCAGAGCGGACGCAGCGATGACAACGAAGAGACTATCAAGAAGCGCCTCAACGTTTATCACAACCAGACATCTCCCCTCATTGAATGGTACGCCAAAGAAGGCATACACCATCACATCAACGGTCTGGGTGAGCTCGACCGCATCTTTGGCGACATCACTGCCGTCATCGACAATTTGTAATATCATAAAAGGCTGAAGCAGCGTGCCGGCAGACGTACCTATGCAGATAGATACGACAAGCACGACACGGCGCTTCAACCTTTTTTCGTTTTATTAGACTCCACTTTTCACCAACTCCTTATCATCTATTATAATTATGGCAGAATCCAATTTCGTTGACTATGTAAAAATCTGTTGTCGCTCGGGCAAGGGCGGACGCGGCAGTATGCACCTGCGCCACGTGAAGTACAACCCTAATGGTGGTCCCGACGGTGGCGATGGAGGACGCGGAGGAAGCATCTACCTCCGTGGCAATCACAACTATTGGACGCTGCTCCACCTCAAGTTCCAGCGTCACGTATTTGCCGAACATGGAGGCAATGGTGGCCGCGACAAGTGTCACGGCACCGATGGTAAGGACATCTATATCGACGTGCCCTGCGGCACTGTGGTCTACAACGCCGAGACGGGCAAATACGTGTGCGACGTCAACTACGACGGACAGACTGTATTGCTGCTCAAGGGCGGACGCGGCGGATTGGGCAACTTCCAGTTCCGCACAGCCACCAACCAGGCTCCTCGCTACGCACAGCCGGGCGAACCGATGGAGGAGATGACCATCATCCTCGAGCTCAAGTTGCTTGCCGACGTCGGACTGGTAGGTCTGCCCAACGCCGGAAAGTCCACCCTGCTCTCGTCGCTTTCGAGCGCACGGCCCAAGATAGCCAACTATCCCTTTACCACCCTCGAGCCCTCATTGGGCATCGTAGACTATCATGACCACCAATCGTTTGTCATGGCCGACATCCCCGGCATCATCGAGGGAGCCAGCGAGGGCAAGGGACTGGGACTGCGCTTCCTCCGCCACATCGAGCGCAACTCGCTGCTGCTCTTCATGGTGCCCGGCGACACCGACGATATCAAGCGCGAATATGAAGTGCTGCTCAAGGAGCTGCAGCAGTTCAACCCCGAGATGCTCGACAAGCACCGCGTGCTGGCGGTCACCAAGTGCGACCTGCTCGACGACGAGCTTATCGACATGCTGCGCGAGACTCTGCCCGACGACCTCCCCGTGGTGTTCATCTCTGCCGTCACCGGCAAGGGACTGCCCGAGCTCAAGGACATCCTGTGGCGCGAGCTCAACAGCGAGAGCAACAAACTGGCAGACATCACAGCCGAAGACACGCTGGTGCACCGCGACAAGGATATGAGCCGCTTTGCCGAAGAGCTCCACGACGAGGGCGAGGACATCGAGTTTGTCGATGAAGACGACATCGAAGATATCGAAGACCTGGAAGATTTCGAATACGACGAGGAGTACTATGATGACCAGCAAGACTGAACCCCGTCTGCTCTGCTATGACCTCGGCGAAGGGGTCACAGCCTTCTCCACCACCCGACATGGCGGCGTGAGTGAGGACAACTACGCCTCGTTCAATATCAACCCCTACTGCGGAGACAGCGCCGACCACGTGGCACGCAACCGCCAGCTGCTGGCCGACAAGCTCGGACTGCCCACCTCCCACATCGTCCTCCCCCACCAGGTCCACGGCATCGAGCACCGCGCCGTGGCGCCCGAACTGCTCGACATGAGCGACACCGTGCGCGACAAGATACTCGACGGAGTAGACATGGTGACGACCTCGATGACCGGCGTGTGCATCGGAGTCTCCACCGCCGACTGCATCCCCGTATTGTTCTACGACCCCGTGGCCCGCGCCACCGCCGCCATCCATGCCGGATGGCGCGGCACCCTGCAGCGCATCTGCCAGCGTGCAGTCATGGCCATGCAGCTTCACTACGGCACCACTCCCGACAGGCTGCGCGCCGTGGTAGGACCAGGCATCTCGCTTGCCAACTTTGAAGTGGGACAGGAGGTCTACGACCAATTCGTGCAGGCTGGCTTCGACCTCACCGACACCGCCGAGTGGCACACCAAGTGGCACCTTGACCTGCCCGGCATCAATATCCGGGAGCTCATCGGCTGCGGCGTGGCGCCCGAGCATATCCACCATGCCGGCATCTGTACCTTCGACCATGCCGACGACTACTTCTCGGCGCGCCGTCTCGGCATCGACTCCGGACGCATCTACACCGGCATCCTGATGCGATGACATCCCGCACCCCGACCATTAACCCTTACTCCTAAAAGTCTACCTTTATATATATGAACATCAAGCATACACTGACATGGGCCCTGCTGGCGACATTGCTGTCGGCATCCACCCCAGCCAACATCAAGTTCACCCCAGCCGAAACCCAGCAGATAAGCATCAGCACCCCCGGACTCTTTGACAAGAGCAAAGCCTTCAGCATCGACTTCACCAGCATGGGCGACCGAGCCTACAGCTTCCCGCTGCCCGTGGGCAAGGCTACGCTCTCTGACAAGGAAGACCGACTGGAAATCACCTCCAAGAAGGGCGATGCCGTCAAGGCCATGTTTGACGGCTGCGTACGACTCGCGCGAAAGATGGACCGCCACGGCAATGTCATCGTGATACGCCACGACAATGGTCTGGAGACTGTCTATGAAAACAATGCGCAGAACCTGGTGCAGAGCGGACAGACGGTAAAGGCCGGACAGACCATCGCCATCATCGGCAACGACGGCGAGCAGGGTCTCTGCCGCTTCTTCATCATGGTCAACGGCTCACGCGTCAACCCCGCCACCATCGTCAATGCCCGCAACCACCGACTCTACCGTCAGGTGCTGGCGTTCGAGAAGCGCGGCGCCAATATCCGTATAACCCACATCGAAGGAGAGAGCAACGAGAAGCGCGGACTGACCCTCGACCCCGACGAGGAAACCAACCCGTTTGAAAACAGCAGCAGCTTCGAACTCGACCTTACCCAGATAGAGGAGGAGCACTGGGCCTACCCGCTCCCGGGTGCCAAGGTCATCAGCCCCTATGGCGGCAGACGGCGCCACAGTGGCGTAGACCTCAAGACCAAGCCCAAAGACAACATCGTGGCTGCCTTCGACGGCGTCGTCACCCGCTCAGCCCCCTTCTCGGGCTACGGCAACTGCATCATCATCCGCCACGCTTTCGGTTTTGAGACGCTCTACTCCCACCAGTACAAGAATCTGGTCAAGGTAGGCGACAAGGTCAAGGCCGGAGACGTCATCGGACTCACGGGGCGCACGGGGCGGGCCACCACCGAGCACCTGCACTTCGAGGTCAAGTACCGTGGCGTGCGCATCAATCCGTCCACCATCTTCGACCATACCAAGCGCAGTCTGAAAGCCACCACCCTCGTGCTGGGAAAGAACGGCAGCGTGAAGACCAAGAAATAACAGCCCGCTACCCCACGCCTCCGCCCCGCCCGCCATCACCCCGCCGACGGCAGCGACGCCACCTGGCTGAGCATCCATAGTCTCCATACCACAGCAGCAATAAAGGCAAGCACCCATGACAGAGGTGCTTGCCTTTATTGCTGTCGCTGCGGCTTTGGGGGCGATTATATACATTCCTTTCATCTAAGAGACAGTCGCGCTATTCATCCAAAACAGTCAAAACTGGTACAGTAAACAAACTTTTTATTGTTTTTCTGTACCAATTTTGGCTGTTTTTGCAATTTCGAGGCCATCCATGGGCTCCATAAGGCTCAGTTTGTGCATGCCACGACCCTCTCCATATTGATTGCGAGGTTGGATTTAGTCATTGCGTGACGGTATTTATTCTTTGCGGGCCACGATTTGGCCATATCAGGTTGCGAAGTCAGGTTAATTGCAGTCGGCAGAGGTTTCGGGAGAATTGGGGGCGGGCGGTTGGGCCTAATAAAAAATCCGCAATGCCTGTCTATGGGCATTGCGGATAATGCTATGCTACCTGAGCCTCTGGCTGCGGTGGCTATCGTCGTGGGGCTTGCGCCCGGTTATCTACTTGCTGTGCTTCTGCCAGTACTTGGCGCCTTTGGCCTTGAGTTTCTCGGTGAAGGCGGCAGACTCGGCATCTACCTGTGCCTCCTCCTCGGGTGTGGCAAAAGCATGGCGGTAGCCTTTCACATCGTTCCAGTGGCCGCGGGTGAAGTCGGGTACCTCTACCGGCTTGTTGCCATTGTCCATCGACAGCGAACCGAGCTCTGCCAGACAGCACCATTCGCCCAGGTCATAGACATCCATGTCGAAAGGCAGCCCGTGCTGCAGACAGTAGACCAGACGGCTGTCCATGATGTAGTCCATACCTCCGTGGCCGCCTACCTTCTTGGCCTGAGCCAGATAGCGGGTCACGATGGGGCTCTCATATTTCTTGGTGAGTGCACGGCGGTCGGCGGCGGGCATATAGGAGTGGCCCGAGAGATTGTCGGCCGACGGGCGCACGCCACTGTTCTTCATCTCATCGCCCGAGAGCGCGTAGCCCTCAGTAGGATATTTGTTGGCAAAGCCCTTGGTACCCGTGAGTTGGTACATGCGGTTGTAGGGCTGGGGCGTCATGGTGTTGTGGTGTATCTCTATGACCTTGCCGTTCTCGGTGCTGATGAGGGTGGTCGTGTGGTCGCCGTTGGCAAACTTCTCGCAGGGCTTGCCCGAGAGTTTCTCTGCCCATGCCTTACCGTTCACCGACTTGGTATCCATAGCCACGAGAGTTTTCATGCGGTCGCCGCGGTGTATATCCAGCACCTGGGCGATGGGGCCCAGACCATGGGTGGCATATACATCACCCCGGAATTTCTGGTTGAAGTCCAAGCGCCAGCCCAGACGGTCATTGGCGTCCTTCTTCCAGTACATATCCCAGAACTGGGAGAGGTCATGGCGATAGGCACCCTGCACATAGAGCACCTCGCCGAACACTCCGTGCTGCGCCATATTGAGGCTGTTGAGCTCGAAAAAGTCATAACAGCAGTTCTCGAGCATCATACAGTGCAGGCGGGTCTTCTCGCTGAGGTCGATGAGCGACCATATCTCGCGCAGGTTCATGGCCGACGGCACCTCGATGGCCACGTGCTTGCCATGCTCCATGGCATACTTGGCCACAACAAAGTGGTGGAGCCAGTCGGTGGCGATATACACCAGGTCGATGTCCTTGCGCTCGCACAACTTCTTGTATCCGTCCTCACCGTAATATATGTCTGCCGGGGGCATGGATGCGGCGCGCAGAATGGTGTTACAGGTGTCGGCGCGCTCACGCTCATGGTCGCAGAGGGCCATCACCTGGGTGCCGTTGATATGGGTAAAGCGGCGCACGGCGTCGGGACCGCGCATGCCCAGTCCTACAAATCCCACGCGCACCACCTTGAGCTTGGGTGAAGTGAGTCCCAGTGCGGGCTGCTGGCCGGCAGGACGTTCGGGAACCTGGGTGACGATAGTGCCATCCACTGTCTTGTAGGGCCAGTCAAAGGCCACCTGGGCGCTAGCGGTGAGCGCTGTCATAAACAGTCCCACCAGTATCAGCAAAGTGATGATTTTCTTGTTCATTATGTCTTTAATTTAGATTGTTATGCAAAGTTAAGGCTTTAATCATCAATCCCCAAACGAAAGGGACGAAAAACAACATGCCCGGAACGTTTTTTATCTTCACGTCCCAGGCACGCCGTGTGGTTATTTCGGCCTCCTGTCTATTTGCAGGTGGCGATATTAAACTCGTTAACCTTGGATATCTTGTGGTTGTTGCCCTCGATGACCGAGATGCACAACTTCACGTTGCCGGCCTTGATGCGGTTGTCGGCCTTGACCAGGGCGGTGTAGCGTATGCCACATCCGGGGGCAATCTTCTCTACATGCACGCCGGGCGAGATGAATATGTGGCGGTTGCCGGTGGCTTCGACCACCATGGGCTGTACATCATAGATGGTCTGACGGCCGTTGTTGTAGACCTCAAAGACCACCTTGCACAGCTCGTTGCGGCTTATGCGGTTGTCGCCATTGGCGTCTATAAACCGGGCGTTGCGTATCTCTATCGTCGGCGTATAGGTTATGCCCTCGGCGATATTCTCCACGCTCGACGAACCAGGCAGCACCTGCGTGGGTTTGGTGCCCTTCTCGCTGTTACCGCCATCGCCGGGGGTGAACTCGATGCGGTCGTCGCCGCCGTTGTTCTCGTCGAAACCGCTGCCATATCCGGCTTCGCTCTGCTGGGTGGTCACGGGTTGCTGGGCGCGTGGACGCTGGCGCCGCTGACGGCTGGTATAGGTGTCGTCGTCATAGTCACGCTGACGCTGGCGACGGCTGGCATATCCGCCGTTGTCATAGCCCTGCTGTCGCTGCTGGTCGGCGGCGTTGCCGATGATGCCACCCAGCACGGCACCACCCGCCATGCCCACGATGGTACCCACGTCGTAACCGCGCGGTCCGTCGCTGATGCCACCGATGGCACTACCCAATATCGAGCCGAAGGTGGCACCGGTATAGGCGCCCTGTCCGGCGTAGGTGCCGCATCCGCTCATCACCAGGAGCGTCGAAGCGGCTATTGCTGCGTATTGTTTCCTCATTCCCTTCACTGGTTTTAGTTGCTGTTATGGTTGCAAAAGTAACCAATTCCACCGTCACCGCCATGGTTTTTCCCCTAAATCGCAATAGGGTTTCCCCTATTATTATAATTTAAGGTGTAGATGACGGCGCCGTCATCACCGTGGCTACCCAAAAGGCTCCCGCTGCCTCTCTTGGGGCAGACGGGAGCCATGCTTATGCGGTCGGTTCACACCGAGTGATTACCAGATGTGGGCGCGCTTGTCGGGAGCCAGATAGAGGCGGTCGGCAGGCTGGATGTTCCAAGCCTCATACCAGGCGTCGATATGGGGCAGAGCGGCATTGACACGCAGATGGTTGGGCGAGTGTACGTCGCTGTTGACGAGGTAAGCCACAAACTGCGGAGCCACATTGCTGGCCCAGATGCGGGCATAGGAGAGGAAGAAGCGCTGGGCTGCGCTGTAGCCGTCCTTCTCGGGCAGAGGCTGCTTGGCCATCACGTTCTGCAGGGCACGGAATGCCACGTTGATGCCGCCGTTGTCGCCGATGTTCTCGCCAAGGGTCTTCTCACCATTGACCTTCAGGCCGGGCTGTACCTCCTGTGCGCTAAACCAGTCGGCCAGCACCTTGGTGCGCTGGCTGTAGTTGGCCTTGTCCTCGTCGGTCCACCAGTTGTTCAGGTTGCCGTCCTTGTCAAACTGGCAGCCCTGGTCGTCGAAGCCGTGGCTCATCTCGTGGCCGATGACGGCTCCGATGGCGCCATAGTTGGCGGCGTCGTCGGCCTCGGCGTCAAAGAACGGAGCCTGGAGGATGGCTGCCGGGAAGTTGATACTGTTGAAGGTTGGGGCATAGAAGGCGTTGACCAACTGGGGATTGCAGGCGAAGACAGTCTTGTCGACAGGCTTGCGCCACTTCTTCTCCAGACTGCGGCGGCGCAGGGCGGGGATAATCTCGTCGTAGTTGGCGCGCAGGCTCTTGCTCTCGTCTATCTGCACGTACTCTTCCATGTTCTGCCACTTATCGGGATAACCTATATTGATACGCATACTGCGCAGCTTCTCTATGGCCTTGGCCTTGGTGGCATCGGTCATCCATGTGCTCTCGCCGATGCGCTGGGCGAAGGCGTCCTGCAGGTTGTGTACCATCTCCACCACTCTCTGCTTGCTGCTCTCGGGGAAGTACTTGGCGACATAGAGCTTGCCGATAGACTCGCCCATGAGTCCCTGGACAAATCCCAGTCCGCGCTTCCAGCGGGGCTGCTGCTCCTTGACGCCATAGACGGCCTTGGTGTATTCGAAACGGCGGTTGACGAAGTCGTCGGAGAGCAGGCTCACAGACGAACTGATGACGCTGGCCTCCAAGCTGGCCTTGAGGGCGAAGAGGTCGGCGGTGGCGAGTATCTTCTCTACCTCGTGGATGGGCTCGGGCTGACCCACATCGACAGAGTCAATGTCGGAAGGATAGCCATAAGCCAGACAGAGCTGCTTCCAGTCGATGCCGGGATAGTCGCGCAGCAGGTCCTGCCAGCTCATCTTGTGGATATTGGCCTGAGGGTCGCGGCTCTTCACCTGGTCGTAGCTCTGGCGGGCTATCTGGTCTTCGATGGCGAAGGCTGCCTGCATCTTCTTCTCAGCCATGGCCTCGCTGTTGCCCACCATCTTGAAGAGGTCTTTCATCAGACTCTTGTAGGCGGCCACCACTGCCTTCTGCTGCTCATTGGGCTGGGTATAGTATTCGGGGTCAAGACCGATGCCACCCTGGTTGGCACCGAAGATGTACTGGTCAGAGTTGATGGCATCCTGGCCCAGTCCGAAGCCGAAGAGCATGGTACCGTAGCCCTTGGCGCCCAGTTCGTACATCACGCGCTCACACTGCTTGCGGTTCTTGATGGCAGCCACCTTGGCAAGGGCGGGCTTGATGGGCTCGTAGCCCATACGGTTGCGAGCCACCGTGTCCATATACATACGGTAAAGCGAACCAATTTTCTGGCCCACTGTGCCCTGGGGCATGTGCTTCTCGGCATACTCCTTCACGAGGTCGCGTATGCGGTCGTTGTTCTGCTCGTCCAAATCGGTAAACGAACCGTTCATGGGGTGTACGGCGTCGAGTGGATGGCTCTTGAGCCAGCCGCCGGCAGCAAACTGGTAGAAATCTTCACCGGGCTTGACTTCAAGGTTCATGTTGGCCTTGTCAATGCCGCTTTTGAGTGTTTGGGCAGAGGTCATGCCTGAGATGGCGAGTGCCGCGATTAACATTTTAATTTTCATTTGTAGGGTTATTTTGTTGATTAATTGTTTCCGTCCTGAGTGCCACGATGATGGTAGAGGCTATCCTCGTCAGGGTGGGCCTTTATGAGATTGTTTTCTTGTCTGCTTCAGTCTTTCAGACATCCAATGGGAACTACGAATACGCCATCTTTTCTTCGATAGGCATAATCGCCAGTACCTGTAAGCACCATCATGAAGGAGGGCTCATTCATCTTTTCTGTATTTATTTTTTCCTTAAGAGTCAACAGATTGGCTGCACCTTCATTGACGAGCCTGTCACCACCCAGCTTAACCTCAACAAGTCCGTATTTTCCATTACGGAGATGTATCACGGCGTCACATTCCAGCCCGTTCTTGTCTCGATAATGATACACCGCACCATCCAGCGCATCTGCAAATACCCGCAAGTCACGGATACACAGGGTCTCAAAGAAGAGCCCCATAGTGTTGAGGTCGCCAATAAGGTCATTTGGACCAAGTCCCAATACTGCGGTGCCTATCGAAGGGTCTATGAAGTATCGGGTGTTGGCCGTGCGGATGGCTGTCTTTGAGCGGAGGTTGGGGTTCCAAGCCTCAGAGTCCTCTATGACAAATATCTTTCGCAATGCCTCCAAATAACCGCCTGCCGTCTTTACGCTTATTTCATTTTCATCATTGGTCATCATGTCTGCCACTATAGTTCCGATGGTTGCCTGCGAACCTTGGTTACGGGCGTATGAACGCAAAAGCAGCCTCGTTGTCGTACTATTGCGGTTAACTCCATCCACTCGGGAAATATCTTTTTTGATAATGGCGTCCACATAATCGAACGCTTGCGCCAGGGCAGCCTCGCCTTGCAAATTGCATGCGAAGGGCCAGCCACCACGGCAAATCAAGAAGGCAATGTCATCTATCTTCAGCTTGTTTACGGCGACAATTTTTTCAGGAGTTCCAAACAGATGAGCCAAGCTAACACCGCCATTTGACTCTCCTGACTCATAGAGGCTCATTGGGCGCATGGTCAACCAGCTGAACCGTCCTGTGCCAGAGTGGTGTATCTCTTTTTCTTCCGCGGGAACGGCAGAACCTGTCAAGACAAATTGCCCAACCTCGCGCCTATGGTCAATCTCAAACCTTATGGCATCCCACAGCTTCGGCGCCAACTGCCACTCGTCAATCAGTCTCGGAGTATCGCCATCCAGCAACACGGAAGCGTCAATCTCCGCCATCTCCAGATTGGTTGCCAACGACGTAGGATTATCCATATACAAGATGCTGTTTGCCTGCTGTTCGGCGGTGGTGGTCTTCCCGCACCACTTGGGACCTTCTATCAATATGGCTCCTTTGCTTGCCAACTTCTTTGCAAGCATTTGGTCTGCTATTCTATGTTTGTACTCCATATCTTCAAATGATTTGATTTACAGCTGCAAATATACATCTTTTTTCTGTTATTTCCTCAGTTGGCGCATTTTTATTTCCTCAGTTGGCGCAATTTCACTTCCTCAGTTGGCGCGATTTCGCTTCCTCAGTTGGCGGAAATGATGGTTGACGGGGTGGTCGGCGTGGTGAGAAAAGCCCTTGAGCCAACAGCCGGCGGCCAACTGGTGAATACATCACCTGACTTGACCTCAAGGGGCATGCTGACCGTCATCGTCGGCACGATATTCGAGTATATCGCCGGGCTGGCAGTCGAGAGCCTGACAGATGGCTTCGAGGGTGGTGAAGCGTATGGCTTTGGCCTTGCCCGTCTTGAGTACCGAGAGGTTGGCGGGAGTGATACCCACCCGCTCGGCCAACTCGCCCGACGACATCTTGCGCCGGGCCATCATCACATCTACATTTACTATGATTGCCATGATTGGTACTGTTTATATGGTAAGGTCGTTTTCTTCTTTCATCTTCTGGCCCACGGCAAAGAGCTGGCTCACCATGAGCAAGCCCAACCCTATGACGAGCAGCATACTGTCTATCTCGCTGTGGAGGCTCACGTCGTAGCCGGCATAGGCCACGGCGGGCGTAGTGTCAAAGGCCAGCAACAGCCATTCGCCCAGATAGATGGCTATGATGTACCAACCCATCAGCCGCAGCCGACGAGTGGCAGACTCGCCGAAGTCTTCACCTCGGTTTACGGCAAGCACCAGCCGGATGAAGACTACCCAGAAAGCTAAACAACAACCCGACATCGCCAGCAGCACCAGCATATTACCTATGATGACCAGCACCGGCGTGCTACCCGTGCCTTCGGCGACCACCCAAGCGGTCACCTTGCTCACGCGCAGCGAGTCGGTATTGCCAGTCATCGTGTTGGTCATCGCCAGTTCGCGGCGTGCCGGGTTGTGCGAACGCAAGTCCAGAATGTAGGGTTTGCAGGTCTTGCCCGTGGCACGGTCCTGAAACTCAAGGGTGGCGTCGGCATAACCGCTGTTAAAGCCTTCGACAAAGTGCTGGGCAGCCGTGAAGAGAGAGAAAGCCACGGCTATCAACAGCAGAATACAATAGAAGTTGAACTTACGTTTCATCTGTTTTCTTGATAATTATTAATAACTTATTGTTAATTATATATTATTTATCGAATAACGATATGGCAAAGGTAGAGATTATCTCTGTAACCACCAAGTAAAACTCCAGTTTTATTATCGTTTAACGATAAATTTAACACTCTTACACGCATCGTGGCGGCCATCATCGCCGTCACAGCGATGATGATCTCAACGCCCACCCCATTCCCCAACACGATAAAAGTAATGATGGATAGAAAAAAAGAGGGGAAAAATGGAGCGGTTTCACAAAAAAGTAATACATTTGCAGCAGTGTATTCAATGAATGTGTATTGCGCCGCAAGGCTAAAGTTATTGTCATGAGAGTATATTGTGTCAACCACCTGCCTTTAGGTAAGAGTTTCTATGCCATCAACCTCTTTGGCGTCGTTTTCGCTAAAGGTCCGCTGAATAGTGTCAGTACCCGTCACGAGTATATACACACCCTGCAGCAGCGCGAGATGCTCTACATCTTTTTCTACCTGTGGTATGCCGTCGAGTGGCTGCTCCGTCTGGCCTATTGCCGTGACGGCTACAAGAGCTATGCCAACCTCGCCTTTGAGCGCGAGGCTTACGCCAACCAGTACAACCCGCGCTACCCGCAGCAACGCCGTCCCTACGCCTGGCTACACCACCTGTGGCATAGGGAGTCATGGCGCGAAGTGTGGCACTGACCTCTGATTTCCAGTCCCAACCGTTTGCATTCTGCGCAGAGTTGTGTAACTTTGCACCCATCGTCGTCGCTGTCACCCTCATGGTGTTTGGCGTCGGCCCTATATATATAATAAGGTAATAACATATATATAATAAGGTATAAGGATATGACTACACGCACGATAGCCGTACTCGGCATGATGTGTGCCGGATGTGCCGGCACCGTAGAGCGCACCCTCTCGCGCATGGCGGGCGTGACGACAGCCAGCGTCAACCTCGCCGCCCGCACCGTGACGGCGACCTACGACGAGCGCCTCACCTCGCCCCAGGCGATGAAGGAGCGGTTGGCCCAGGCGGGCTACGACCTGGTGATAGAGCAAGACCGCAACGTAGAAGCCATCGAGCGACGGCAGTATCAGCGCCTGAGACGCAAGGTGGCGGTGGCGTGGCTGCTCTCGCTGCTCTGCATGGCCATAGGCATGGGGTGGATAGAGACGGGCAGCGCCGATGCAGCCAACCAACTATCCATGCTGATAGCTCTGGCGGCTATGGTGTGGTGCGGACGCGACATCTATCACTCGGCATGGCGACAGACGCTGCATGCCACAGCCAACATGGACACCCTCGTGGCGATGAGCACCATTATCAGTTTCGGCTTCAGCTTCTTCAATACCTTCTGGGGCGACGTGTGGACTGCCTCGGGCATGGAGTGGCACACCTACTATGATGCCACAGTCATGATACTCACCTTCGTGCTCACGGGCCGCATGCTCGAGGAGCGCGCCAAGCACAGCACAGCTTCAGCCATACGCTCGCTCATGGGCCTGGCTCCCAAGACAGCGCGCGTGGTGAGCGGCGACGCTCTCGTCGAGATGCCTCTCGCGGCTGTGCAACCCGGCGACTGCGTCGAGGTGAGAGCCGGAGAGAAGGTGGCTGTCGACGGCGTGGTCACCGCTTGGGGCGACACCACAGCGACGATAGACGAGAGCATGATAAGCGGTGAGCCCCAGGCAGTAGCCAAGCATGCCGGCGACCGCGTGCTGGCGGGCACCATCGTCGTCAGCGGCGCCTTGCGCTTCACCGCCCGCGAGGTAGGCAGCAAGACCATGCTGGCACAGATTATCCGCATGGTACAGCAGGCCCAGGGCTCCAAGGCTCCCGTGCAGCGTGTGGTCGACAGGATAGCCGCCATCTTCGTGCCCACGGTGCTTTCCCTCTCGGCGCTCACCCTCGTGGTATGGCTCGCGGTCGGCGGCATGAGCCAGCTGCCCCGAGCCGTCATGTCGGCGGTGTCGGTGCTGGTCATCGCCTGTCCCTGCGCCATGGGACTCGCCACCCCCACAGCACTCATGGTGGGCATAGGGCGCGCAGCGCGCATGGGCATACTCATCAAGGACGCCACCGCGCTCGAGACCATGCGTCACATCGATACCATCGTCATCGACAAGACGGGCACCCTCACTCTCCCTGCCGCCGATGCCGCCGACAGCGACGACGTAAGCCGACGCGAGAGTCTGAAGCCCCACGCCCGCGAAGCCATCGCGCAACTCAAGAGTCAGGGTATAGACATCTACATGATGAGCGGCGACCGCGACAAGGCTGTCGCCTATTGGGCCAAGCAGGCTGGCATAGACCATTGGCGCAGCCGCGTCATGCCGCAGGACAAGCAGGACATGGTAGCCCGTCTGCAGGCCGAGGGCAGGCATGTGGCGATGGTGGGCGACGGCATCAACGACAGTCAGGCATTGGCTGCCGCCGACGTGGGCATAGCCATGGGCCGCGGCACCGATGTAGCGATGGATGTGGCACAGGTCACCCTCATGGGCAACGACCTGCGCCGCATAGCCGAAGCCTTCAGTCTGTCGCGCCAGACGGTAGGCATGATTCGCCAGAACCTCTTCTGGGCGTTCATCTACAATCTCGTCTGCATCCCCCTTGCCGCTGGAGCCCTCTACGCCGTCACCGACTTCCAGATTACGCCCATGTGGGCAAGCGCACTGATGGCTATGAGCAGCGTGAGCGTGGTACTCAACAGCCTGCGGCTCAAGTGGAAACGCGCCTGAGCTACAGCCGCCACCGCCACTGCATCTACACATACAGAGGATATCTCCCCGACGCTGGAGGATGCCTCTGCAAAGCTGGAGATTACTCTCACCAAGCAGGAGAGTACCTCCAGCTTTTTTGTATATATTATTGATGCACAGGAAAGAGAAAAGGGCAGTAAGTTGTCCGTTTCGCCATTAATTAGTAACTTTGCAACCACAGCAAAGATTAAGGACAAGACAGATGATAGTTTGTATAGCAGAGAAACCCAGTGTGGCCAAAGACATTGCCCGCATCATCGGCGCCACCTCGGCGCGCGACGGATACATGGAGGGCAACGGGTATCAGGTGACGTGGACCTTCGGCCACCTGTGCTGCCTCAAGGAGCCCAACGACTACGCCGAGAACTGGAAGCACTGGAGCCTTGCCGCGCTACCCATGATTCCGCCACGATTCGGCATCAAGCTCATAGACGATCAGGGCATCAAGAAGCAGTTTGCAGTCATCCAGAAACTCATGACCCAGGCCGACAGCATCGTCAACTGCGGTGACGCCGGACAGGAGGGTGAGCTCATACAGCGGTGGGTGATGCAGATGGCCAAAGCCTCCTGCCCCGTCAAGCGACTGTGGATATCGTCGATGACCGACGAGGCCATACGCGAAGGCTTTGCCAAGTTGCGCGAGCAGGAAGATTACAACTCGCTCTACCTGGCCGGACTCTCGCGAGCCGTGGGCGACTGGCTGCTGGGTATGAACGCCACCCGACTCTATACGCTCAAGTATGGACAGAACCGGCAGGTGCTGAGCATCGGCCGAGTGCAGACTCCCACGCTGGCACTTATCGTTAACCGACAGAAGGAGATAGACCAGTTCAAACCCGAACCATATTGGGTACTGGCGACGATATATCGCAATACTCAGTTTACTGCGACACAGGGCAAATTCACCTCCCGCGAAGAGGGCGAGCAGGCCTTTGCCACCATCGAGGGCAAACCCTTCAGAGTGACAGGCGTGCAGAAGAAGAAGGGAACCGAAGCCCCACCCCACCTCTACGACCTCACCTCGCTCCAGGTAGACTGCAACAAGAAGTTCAGTTACTCTGCCGAGATGACGCTTAACATTATCCAGTCTCTCTATGAGAAGAAGCTCACTACTTACCCTCGTGTCGACACCCAATTCCTCTCCGACGACATCTATCCCAAGTGTCCAGGCATCATGAACGGGCTCAAGAGCTATCACGAACTGATGCGACCGATAGCCGGGAAGCCCCTCATCAAGCCCAAGCGTATCTTCGACACCTCCAAGGTGACCGACCACCACGCCATCATTCCCACCGGACAGGAGGCGAGAGGACTCACCGACCTCGAGCACAATGTCTACGACCTCATCGTGCGCCGCTTCATCGCCGCCTTCTACCCCGACTGCGCCTTTGCCACCACCACGGTGACGGGAGCCGTAGACAAGATAGACTTCAAGGTGTCGGGAAAGGAAATTCTTGACCCTGGATGGCGTCAGGTCTATGCCCGAGACACCCATAAGGACGACGAGGCCGAGAAAGACGACGAAGAGCGCACGCTCGAAGCCTTTGTCAAGGGCGAAGAGGGTCCCCACACGCCTACTCTCACCGAGAAGCAGACCACGCCACCCAAGCCATACACCGAAGCCACGCTCCTGAGAGCCATGGAGACGGCAGGCAAGTTTGTGGACAACGAGGAGCTGCGCGCCGCGCTCAAGGAGAACGGCATCGGACGCCCGTCGTCGCGAGCCGGCATCATCGAGACGCTCTTCAAGCGCCACTACATACGCCGCGAGCGCAAGAACCTCATAGCCACGCCCACCGGCATACAGCTGATAGACATGATACACGAGCGACTGCTCACCAGCTGCGAGCTCACGGGTATCTGGGAGAAGAAGCTGCGCGACATAGAGCACAAGAAGTACGACGCCTCGCAGTTTGTCAACGAACTCAAGGTGCAAATCACCGACATCGTCAACGATGTGCTGCGCGACAACTCCAACCGGCGTGTCACCGTGACCACCGACGAGGACCTCAAGAAGAAGCCTGCCAAGCGCAAGGCCGCACCACGCAAGCCGGCAGCCAAGCCCGCCGACGCCAAACCCAATGCCGCCGACTCTACCCCCAAGCCCGTCACACCTGCACCCGACGCACAACCCATCGACCCCATGGTGGACCGCCCCTGCCCCAAGTGTGGCCAGGGCACCATCATCAAGGGCAAGACCGCCTATGGTTGCAGCCGCTGGCGCGAGGGATGTGACTGGAGACAGCCTCTCAACAACGACAACAAGACACAATAATGACCTCTACCTGCAAACCTACGCGCAATGTGGCGCTCGACCTCATCAGAGTGGTCGCCATCGTGCTGGTGCTGTGGCAGCACGCCAGCGAGTATTACTACATCGGAGACAACCTGAGCATCATCCATGCCAACATCCCGCTGCTGACATGGATAAACAGCGTGGCACGCATCTGTGTGCCGCTTTTTGTAATGATTTCGGGCTATCTGCTGCTGCCCGTCTCCACCTCTACCGCCACCTTCTTCCGCCGCCGCTTCACCCGCATCCTCTTCCCGTGGGTGTTCTGGTGCGTGGCCTATGCCGTCTACTTCATGCTGCGTAGCGGCGACGGCATCGACACCTGCATCGCCAGCGTGTGCCGCATCCCGCTCAACTACGGAGTCGAGGTAGGCCATCTCTGGTATATCTACATGCTCATCGGCGTATATCTGCTGGCGCCCATCGTTTCGCCCTGGCTGCGCCAGTGTGGCAAGCGCGAACTCCAGGGCTATCTGGCACTGTGGATGCTTACCACCCTGCTACCCTATCTGCACCATGCAGGCATCGCGCTGTGGGGCGAGGCGTCGTGGAACATCACCCCGGCGTTCTACTATTACACCGGCTTCGGCGGCTACTTCATCCTGGGCCACTATCTGCGACGCTACGGATGTCCGCGACTGTCGGTGTCGATGGCACTGCTGGTGGTGGGCTATCTGTTTACTGCCCAGACCTTCCTCTACTTCGACTCCTTTGCCAAGGATGCCGTAGAGCTTGAGATACCATGGGACTTCTGCTCCGTCAACGTGATGATGATGACGCTCGGCACCTTTGGCGCGTTAAGCCGCGTACACCTCAGCGCCACCTCGACCATAGGCCGGCTGGTCATCTCGGTATCTACGTGCAGCTACGCCATGTATCTGGCCCACATCATGATACTCAACGCCTTCCACGACCTCTACGACGGCGCTGCGCCCGTGGCTGCCCTGGTGCCGATGATAGCCCTCAGCACCACCGCCACCACCTATGCCGCAGTATGGTGCCTCGGTCGCCTGCCCTGGAGCCGCTACTGGTTAGGAATAGACTGACCCTGGGGCAATAAATCGCCAATTCCGGCGTTATCTTTGTAAAAGACTCAAAGATGAAACACCTATTATATACTCTCATCCTTGTCGCTACGCTGCTCTCCTTGAGCGGCTGTGGTGCCGAGCGTGCCGTGCGCAAAGGCGACAAGCACCAGGCACTGGGCGAATACTATGATGCCGCCGTGCAGTATCGCAAGGCTTACCGACAGCTCTCGCCCAAGGAGCGGGAGCAGCGCGGCAAGGTGGCGCTCAAGATGGCGCGCTGCTATGAGCGCATCAACCAGTCGCAGCGAGCCAACTCTGCCTACGCCAATGCCCTCAGATACGGACAGGCTGGGCTCGAAGACCGTCTTGCTTATGGCCGACAGCTGCTCAAGAGTGCGTCGTACAAGGAGGCTGCCGACATGTTCAGGACGGTGCTCGACTCGATGCCCGACAACGAGCTGGCCAAGAGTGGACTGGCATCGGCGCTCAACGCACCCGCCATCAAGCAGGCGGGCTCGCGATACAAGGTCAAGAGGATGGATGTCTTCAACTCGCGACGGGCCGACTACAGCCCGGTGCTGGCAGGCGACGCCCTGGACCACCTCTACTTCTCCTCGACGCGCAACGAGGCCGAGGGCGACGAGCTGAGTGGCATCACGGGCACCAAGAATGCCGACATCTTCGTCTCGGTCAAGGACGACAAGGGCAAGTGGTCCAAGCCCGAACCCGTGAGCGGCGGCCTCAACACCGCCTACGACGAGGGCGCATGCTGCATCAGCCCCGACGGCCGTGAGATGTATCTCACCCAGTGTGTGACCGACCCCTCGTCGCCCCGATATGCAGAGATAGTCACCTCCAACCGCAGCGACGCCGCATGGAGCAAGCCCACCAAGCTGGAGCTCACCCGCGACACGCTGTCGAGCTATGCCCACCCCGCCATATCGCCCGACGGCGAGTGGCTGTACTTCGTCTCCGACATGCCAGGTGGCAAGGGAGGCATGGACATCTGGCGCGTGCGCATCACATCGGTCGGACTGGGCGGCGTGGAAAACCTGGGCGACCCCATCAATACCCCTGGCGACGAGATGTTTCCCTCCTTCCGTCCCAACGGCGACCTCTACTTCTCGAGCAACGGCCATCCCGGACTGGGAGGACTGGATATCTTCATCGCCAAGGTCAACAAGCAGGGCCGCTACCAGCTCTACCACCCCGGCTACCCGCTCAACTCCCACGGCGATGACTTCGGCATGACCTTTGAGGGACCCCACAACCGGGGCTACTTCTCGTCCAACCGTGGCGACGGCCGCGGATGGGACCATATATACGCGTTTGAGAACCCCGAGGTGGTCAACACCGTCAAGGGATGGGTCTACGAGGCCGAGGGATACGAACTGCCGCAGGCCGAGGTCTACATGGTAGGCAACGACGGCACCAACCGCCGACTGACGCTCAAGAGCGACGGCTCGTTCACCCAAGTGGTCAAGCCCGGAGTGAGCTATGTGATGCTCGCCACCTGCAAGGGCTTCCTCAACCATAAGGAAGAGCTCACCGTTCGGTCCACCGAAGAGTCGGAAGAGACGGTGCTGCAGTTCCCGCTGGTATCTATCACCGCACCGGTGCTGATAGACAACATCTTCTACGACTTCGACAAGGCCACGCTGCGCCCCGAGTCGACCAAGGCGCTCGACGAACTGGTGACGCTGCTCAACGAAAACGGCAATGTGACCATCGAGCTGAGCGCCCACTGCGACTACAAGGGCAGCGCCGAGTACAACAAGCGGCTCTCGCAGCGCCGCGCCGAGGCTGTGGTCGACTATCTCACCGCCAAGGGCATAGCCCGCGACCGGCTCACGCCCGTGGGCTACGGCAAGGAGAAGCCCAAGACCATACGGCGCAAGCTCACCGAGCGGCTCACGTGGCTCAAGGAGGGCGACGTGCTGACCGAAGAGTTTATCAGCCATCTGGACAAGGACAAGCAGGAGATAGCCAACCAGCTGAACCGCCGCACCGAGTTTATCGTGCTGCGCACTACCTACGGACTGTTCGACGAGCACGGCAAACTCAAGAAGAGACCCAAGCCTGCCACCACCGACAAGCACGAGGGCGACGACGGGCTGAACATCATCATCGAGTAGCCCCACACCACCGCGCCCACACAGCAGGCGCATAGCCTCATCACTCCACAGCATAGCCTCATCACCCTATAGCATAACCTCTTTTTCCCACAGACGACAAAGCCCTGGCTCGCAAGAGTTAGGGCTTTGTCGCTGCAGACCGTGGGGAAAGCTGGCACCCAGGGCAGCCATGCTGTGAGTAACGAGAACAATACAGAGTGTACAAAGAGCGGCGCCGGGCATATCTTGGGCGATGCCGAGCATATCTTGGGCGGCGCCGAGACCACCTTTACCAACGTGCTGACCATCTCTATCGGCTCGTAACGGAAGGCACGAGGGCTCGTGACGGAAGAAACGTGGGCTCGTATCATAAGCCACGTGGGCTCGTGCCTTACGTTACGAGCCAGCAATGATGGCAAGCACAAGGATGAAGCCAATGAGCATCACCGCATCCACACGCTGCGCAGCAACGTGAGCCACGACCACCGTCACGGATGTACCAAAAAGGGTTCGCTGTACATCCACTGGTGAATGTACAACGAACCCTCTGCCCGGCAGTATGCAGGCGCGGCGCGCAGCCACAGTCCCCGCCCGCGGACGGCTATCGGCGATGATGCACAGGAGTGCGGCTGATGGTAATGATGCTGATGGCGGTTATCCCCACGACCACCGTAAGGAGTGTCGAGGGGCGCACGCAGTCGTTGACAGCCACCACGCCCACCAAGTCGCCCATGACTCCCATGAGCAGCGAACCCAGTCGGGGCAGCGACCCCATCATCGCCACCGCCAGCGCCCCTATGGCGAAGCAGAAGAGCGTCCAGTAACGGTTAAGACGGTCGGTGTGCTGCGGCAAGTGGCGCATCACGCGACGGGTGAAACCCATATCGGCCACCTGGGGCTTGTGCTCGGTCATAAACTGTGCTATCAGTCTGTCATCATTGTCTGTCATATCCATTATGTCTTAAATAATCGGCCATTTTCTTCTTTCCACGCGAGAGATGCGACTTGACAGTGCCCTCGCGCATACCCGTAACCATGGTGATGTGATCTATGCTCTGTCCCTCCATCAGCTGGAGCACCACGCAGGTGCGCTCGGCGTCGGTAAGGAGCGCCAGCGCATGGCGCAAGTCCATCTGCAGTCCGCTGTCGGTGTCTCTCCCACTGCGCCCCATCACCGCGGGCGTTTCCAGAGAGTCGGTCGGGTGCTGCGTCTTCACGTGGTCGTAGTACACATTGTATGCTATGCGAAACAGCCACGTGCTGAACGACGCCTCTCCACGAAAGCGGGAGATGTTGAGGTAGGCTTTGACGAAGGTGTCTTGGGCCAGGTCGTCGCTCAACTGGGTGTTGCCCAGCGTCTGGCTGAGGAAGAAGCGACGCACCTGGGCCTGGTATTTCTCAACCAGCCGCCCGAAGGCTGCCCGGTTGTGGAATATCGCCGCCTGGGTAATCCATGCTATGTCTTCGAGATTTCTCACGTCGCTCTATCTATATATAATAATGTGGTTACTGGTTGTCGATCTCCTCGTCGTGCGGTGCTTCGGTGTGGCGGCCACCCGTGGTGCGCACGATGACCAGCTGGCCCACGCCATAGCAAGCCACCAGGGCGCCGATGCCCATGAGCATGCTCGAACTCCAGATGTAGAACATCACTATCATGCCCACGCCTATCGACACGTTGCGTATGCCCTTGCGCCAGAGGGTCCCGTTGGTATCGAGAGCCTGCTCGCAGAGTTGTGAGGGTATGGGCTGGCCGTGCTCCAGTGCCTTCTCGGCAAGCGCTATGCGGTCGTTGCGCTGCTTGATGAGATGGCGGACGATGAGGATGACGGCTATAAGAGGCGCTGCCAGGAAGAGCAGCACTAACAGGCATACTATCACGGCAATGGCAATGCCTCCCATGCCGAAGAGGGGCTTGCAGAAATCTACAAACGATCCGAAATCGTCCAGGTCGTCGTCCATATACGGCGTGGAGGCGTAGTAGGTGGAGTCGGCAGCGGAGGCAGCATCCCAGGAGGCGGTGTCGGAGTAGGCCTCGATGCCGGTGTGGGCAGTATCGGCCACCACAGCGTTGTCGAGGTGGTTGCGGTGGTGTGGGGCAGCATCGACGCTCATGGCGATGCAAGCCAGCATGACTGTAAGTGTCAGAATAAATCGTTTCATATCTTCTTCGTTTTGTTTTTTTCTATCCATTAGACGCATTGAGACGCCAATTAGTTGCAAAATAACTAAAAAAAACCTACTTTTGCAAAGTTAATAGCGTGAAGATGATAGATATACCTAAAGATTTTGCGGACTCCACGCGGCTGTTGATGGGCGATGCGCTTTACGAAACGCTCGTTGGCGGGCTCAACGATGAACCCTCGGTAAGCCTGCGCCTCAACCCCTTCAAGACCGATGGCCGCCCTGTGGGCCAAGTCACGCCCGTGCCCTGGTGCGACGGTGGCTACTGGCTCGAGTCGCGTCCCAATTTCACCTTCGACCCGCTGCTTCATGCCGGTTGTTACTATGTGCAGGAAGCGGCGTCAATGTTTCTGCACCATGTGCTGTCGCGGGTCATCGACCGGCCAGTGACAGCGCTCGACCTGTGTGCTGCGCCCGGCGGCAAGTCGACCACGGCGCGCGGGGTGCTGCCCCAGGGCAGTCTGCTGATATGCAACGAGCCCATACGCCAACGCGCCCAGATACTGAGCGAAAACATACAGAAGTACGGACACCCCGACGTGATGGTCACCAACAACTACCCGCGCGACTTCCGCAAAGCGGGGCTGCTCTTCGACCTGATTGTCGCCGACGTACCCTGCTCGGGCGAAGGCATGTTCCGCAAGGACGCCGGCGCCATAGCCGAATGGAGTCGGCAGAACGTGGAAAACTGCTACCGGCTGCAACGCGAAATCATCGAAGACATCTGGCCCTGTCTGCGGCCTGGCGGTATACTGGTCTACTCGACCTGCACGTTCAACGAACAGGAAAACGAGGACAACATCGCATGGATACGCGGACTGGGAGCCGATGTGCTGGACATCGACATCAGCGAGGAATGGAACATCACCGGTGCGCTCAAGGGCGAAGACAGTCTGTATCGCTTCATCCCCGGCCGCTCGCGCAGCGAAGGGCTGTGCATGGCTGTGCTGCGCAAGAGCGACGACACCGTGCTGGCTGAGCGTCGCGCCAAGGACAGCGGCAAGCCCGCCAAGACGCGACCGCGCACCGACGTGGGGGCGTGGATAAACGGCAGCGACCACTTCACCCTCTGCGAGAGGGGCGACACGCTGAGCGCCATCCCCACATGGTGGCTCGCACAGTATCGCGCCGCTGAGAAGTCGCTGCATCTGCTGCACGCCGGCATCACCTTGGGCACCGTCAAGGTCAAAGACGTGGTGCCCCACCAGTCGCTGGCACTCTCGACCGCACTCAACCGCTCGGCCTTTGCACAGGCAGAGGTCGGATACGGGCAAGCCATAGCCTATCTGCGCAAAGAAGCGATAACGCTCGACGCCGCCACGCCGCGCGGCATCGTGCTCATCACCTACCACGGCATACCCTTGGGATTTGCCAAGAACCTGGGCAACCGCGCCAACAACCTCTATCCCCAGGAATGGCGTATCAAGAGCACCCATCTGCCCGAACAAATACCGACAATACTCAATATATGAAACAATATCTCAATCTGCTTGACCGCATCCTTACCGAAGGAGCCACCAAGACCGACCGCACAGGTACGGGCACCAAGAGTGTCTTCGGCCATCAGATGCGGTTCAATCTCGAAGAGGGTTTCCCGCTTCTTACCACCAAGAAGCTGCACCTCAAGTCTATCATCTATGAACTGCTGTGGTTCCTGCGCGGTGACACCAACGTGCGCTATCTGCAGGAACATGGTGTAAGGATTTGGAACGAATGGGCCGACGAAGACGGAGAATTAGGCCCCGTGTACGGACACCAATGGCGCTCGTGGCCCGACTACAACGGCGGCACCATAGACCAGATACAGCAGGTGATAGACACGCTGAAGACTCACCCCGACTCGCGCCGCATGATTGTGTCGGCCTGGAACCCCGCCGAGGTCGACGAGATGGCGCTCCCACCCTGTCACTGCCTCTTCCAGTTCTATGTGGCTGACGACCGACTGAGTCTGCAGCTCTACCAGCGCTCTGCCGACACCTTCCTGGGTGTGCCGTTCAACATCGCCTCGTATGCGCTGCTGCTCCAGATGATGGCGCAGGTGACCGGACTGCGTGCCGGCGACTTCATCCACACCACCGGCGACACGCATCTCTATCTGAACCACATAGAGCAAGCCCGTCTGCAGCTCACACGCACACCGCGACAGCTGCCCAAGATGAACCTGAACCCCGACGTGAAGAGTCTCTTTGACTTCAAATACGAAGATTTCCAACTCACCGACTATGACCCGTGGCCACACATAGCCGCGCAGGTGTCGGTATAACCACTCGCTGAAAACATGCGCATCAACATCATAGCCGCCGTGGCACGCAACCGCGCCATAGGCATCGACAACAAGCTCATATACTGGCTGCCCAATGACCTGAAACGGTTTAAGGCGCTCACCACGGGGCACACCATCATCATGGGGCGCCACACCTTTGAGTCGCTGCCCAAGGGCGCGCTGCCCAACCGCCGCAACATCGTGCTGAGCCGCACCGCCACCGAGTTTGCGGGCTGCGACACCTATGCCTCGATAGACGAGGCACTCGCCCACTGTGGCGACGACGAGGATATATATATAATAGGTGGAGCCAGCATCTATGCCCAGGCGCTCGACCGGGCTCAGCGGCTCTGCCTCACCGAGGTCGACGACACACCAGAGGCTGCCGACGCCTTCTTCCCCGACTACAGCGGATGGCACGAGACCTGGCGCGAGCACCACGACAAAGACGAGCGTCACGCTCAGGCTTACGACTTCGTAGACTACGAGCCGGGCAAACGGGCAGAGGAACTATAGCGACACAGAGGAAAACATAACCCAAATGGCAATGACAATGAAGAAGACAGCCCTCATCACCGGTGCCACAAGTGGCATCGGCGAAGCCTGCGCAAGAAAGTTTGCGGCAGGCGGATACAATCTGATAATCACAGGGCGCAGAGCCGACAGGCTGGAGGAAATCAAGACCACGCTGGAGGCTATGGGCGCCGAGGTGGTGACACTGGCGTTCGACGTGCGCGACGCCGAGGCTGCCACCAAGGCCATCGCGTCGCTCGGCGAAGGATGGCAGGAGATAGACGTGCTCATCAACAACGCCGGGCTGGCACTCGGCCTGGACAAGGAGTATGAAGGCGACCCGACAGACTGGGACACGATGATAGACACCAATATCAAGGGTCTGCTCACGATGACCCGGCTGGTGGTGCCGGGCATGGTGGCGCGCAACAGGGGCCACGTCATCAACATAGGCAGTGTGGCGGGCGACGCCGCTTACGCCTGCGGCAACGTGTACTGTGCCACCAAAGCAGCCGTGAAGGCCCTCACCGACGGTCTGCGTATCGACGTGGCTCACACGGATGTACGCGTGACCAACGTGAAGCCCGGACTGGTGGAAACAAACTTCAGCCGCGTGCGCTTCCATGGCGACAACGAGCGTGCCGACAATGTCTACAAAGGCGTCAAGCCGCTTACGGGCGACGACATAGCCGACGTGGCATTCTATGCAGCATCGGCGCCGAAGCATGTGCAGATAGCCGAGGTGCTCGTGTTGGCCACCCATCAGGCCAATGGCTCCTACATACATCGGGAAGCATAGGTTGGGCGTCCAACCATCATCACGCAATCAGGCTTTGATGACTCGCTATGGTCATCAAGGCCTGATTGCGTAGTGGGGATAATGGGCACCGCGCGCTATCTACCCTCGGCGAGCGCGTCGGCAGGCGCATTGAGAAAGCGGGCAACGACGCTGACTGCCTCGGAAAAGGCGGTGGGCTGGCCGGACACGGTGATGAAGAGATGGGTGGCTGTGGGGAAGACATGGTAAGTGAGCCTGTGGCCAAGTAGCTGCAGCCGCTGCGCCAGTTGGGTGGTCTGGTCGAAGAGGATGTCGTGCCCCGCAGAGATGAGGCACATGGGCGGCAGGGAGCGCAGCGCGTCATCAGCGGCGAGTTCGACCGAGACGAGCGGATTGTACTCCTCTCCACGGGCGTAGGCTTCGCAGAAAGCCTCAAGCAGTTCGGCGTCGTCGCCATAGCCTTGGGCATAGTCTGTCCACGATGGCGTGACACGCGTGTAGAGTCTGGTGACAGGATAGATGGGCACAACCCGGCTTACGCCCTCGGTCGAGAGGGCTGTGGCGAGGGCAAGGTTGCCTCCGGCGCTGTCGCCTCCCACCGCCACCTGGGTAGAGTCGCAGCCCCACGCATCGGCGTGCTGGCGGAGATAGGCAAAGGCGCGGCGGCAGTCGTCGAGCGGAGCCGGAAAGGGATGGGCTGGCGACAGACGGTAATCGAGGGCAGCCACGCAGCAGTCGGCCTCCAACGCCAAAGTGGCACAGAAGCGCGCACAACTGTTGATGCTGCCGAAGCACCAGCCGCCTCCGTGGAGATAGAGCAGCAGCGGACGCTTGCGGAGGGCTGGTCGGGAGGGCGTGAAGAGGCAGATGTCGGGGGTGGGATAAGTGGCGGTGACGCCGTCGGGCAACTGGGGCGGCTGGTTGCGGCTCTGCCTGATTTGCTGCAAGGCTGCACAGTCGCCAGAGATAGCCGCGCGCACCGCCAGCATCTGTCTGTGCTGCAGGTCGGTAGGCATACGGCTGAGGAAGAGGCGTTCGTCGTCGAGCATACGCCGCTGGAGCGAGTCGGAGGGATAGGTCTGCCCATACAGACATACCATGGAAAACAATAAGAATAAGGTGTGGAAAATACGCATAATCTATAAGAACATTAAGGTCGTCTCTGCAGAGACAGGAGACTGCAGATGGCACTGCCGCTTAGAGCCGCAGCACCTCGTCGCAGTATTCCACCACCGCCGGACGGTGGGTGATGAAGATGATAGTGTGCTGACGGCTGCCCAGGACATTGGCAAGCAGGCGGCGCTCGGTCTCGATGTCGAGGGCGCTGGTAGCCTCGTCGAAGAGCATCACGGGGCGGTTGCGCAGCAGTGCTCGGGCAATGGCAATACGCTGTGCCTGACCCTCACTCAGACCGGCTCCCGACTCGGAGCAACGCGTGTCGAGTCCGTCGGGCAACTGGCTGACGAAGTCGGCACATGCCTGGTGGAGCGCATCATACATCTCGTCGTCGGTGGCGGTAGGGCTGCCCATGAGCAGATTGTCGCGGATGGTGCCGCTCATGAGGGTATTGCCCTGGGGCACGTAGACAAAGTTGCAACGCATACGCGGTGACAGTTGCTGGCCGTCTCCGTCGGCGTGGTAGAGGTTTATCTCTCCCTCCTGGGGACGGAGCAGGGCGAGGATGAGGCGGACAAGGGTGGTCTTGCCGGCTCCCGTCTCGCCAAGGATGGCGGTGCAGGTGCCGGGACGGAAGTCGAACGACAGGTGGTCTATCACGCGTCCGTCGCCGTCATTATAACCATAGCCCACATCGTCGAGCTTCACACCACAGGGTGCTTCGACCACGATGGGATCGCCCTGCTCTTCGAGGGGAGGCTCTTCGAGTTCCATGAGTCGCTCGGCAGCGGTGAAGACACTGACAAAGGCGGGCACGATACGGCTCAGGTTGCGCGCCGGACTCTGTATGCGGTTGACGAGTTGCAGGTAGGCTGTCATGCCGCCAAACGACAGTGTGTGCATAGACATGCGCACTGCCGCCCAGAGGAAGGCTATGAGATAGGTGAGGGAGAACCCGAAGTTGAGGATGAAGTTGGAAAGTAGGCTGAAGCGTGTGCGCTGGATGACGTTGCGCCGCAGCTGGCTCTGGGTACTCTCGAGCTTGCCCACCATGGCGTCGTCGCTCTCCAGAGTCTTGATGAGCACCCGATGCTGGATGGTTTCCTGCAGCACGCTTTGCACCTGGGAGTCGGAGTTGCGCACCTGACGGGTGAGGTGACGCATACGGCGCACATAGACCTTGCTGAGCACCACAAAGAGGGGCAGCAGAGCGACGGTGATGACCGCCAACAGCCGGTCGAGAGTAAAGAGATAGGCAAAAGCACCGAAGAAGAGAAGCACCACACTGAGCGTATTGGGCAAGGTTTCGGTAATGAAGGTGACGACATTGCTGACGTCGCTCTCAAGGCGGTTGATGACATCGCCAGAGTGTCGCCGTTCGCGCCCGTTCCATTCGGAGCGGAGTATACGGTCGAGCATGTACTGCTGCATGCGGTTCTGCGCCTTCACGCCCAGCACGTTGCGTATCCAGACCGAGGATATGTTGATGGCAAAGTCGATGAGCACCAGCCCACCCATGAGTGCCACAGCCCAGTAGATGGAGCCCTCGACGCTGCCCGAAGCCACGTCGATGGCGCGCTTCACCGCCCACACCTGGACCAGACTTACCACCACCGTAGCCATGCCCATCGATGCGTTGAGTATGGTTTGCAGTCGGTTGCCCCGCCATACCTTCCACAGCCAGCGCATGATGTCGCGCGTGGTGTAGGCCGAGTTGGCGGGCGTTATCCATTGGGCTATCTTTATCTTCATGACTCTCGGTGTGGTTGTGGGTCTATCTGTGGTCGGCGCCCCACATCATCTTCTCGCGGAGGGTGGAGAAGTAGCTGCGGCTGTCGCGCTTCACTATATTAATGGTATAGGGGGCCTTGCGGATGGTAAGGCGCGTGCTCTCGAGCAACTTCTCCGAACGGCCGTCGATGGCTACGAGGAAGTTGTGAGACCGGCTCTCCACCTCGAGCGTTATCTCGCTGTCGTCGTTGATGACGATGGGGCGGACATTGAGGCTGTGGGGTGCCACGGGGGTAAGGCAGAGGATGTCGGCATCGGGCACAATGATGGGGCCGCCGTTGGAGAGACCGTAGGCGGTAGAACCGGTGGGTGTAGAGACGATGAGCCCGTCAGCCTGGTAGGTCACCAGATACTCGCCGTTGATGCAGGTGCGCACGGAAATCATCGCGGCATTGTCGCGCTTGAGCACGGCGATGTCGTTGAGGGCGAAGGGGCTGCCCTCGATTATCTCGCCGTCGGCCTCGACCATGATGACGGCATGGGGCTCCACAGCGTAGTGCCCGTCTGCTATCTCGGCGATGGCGTGGTCTATCTCGTCGGGATGGATGTCGGCCAGAAATCCCAGTCTGCCTGTGTTGACACCGATTATGGGCGTCGCCTTGCTTCCCACCATGCTGGCTGCGCGCAGAAAGGTGCCGTCGCCGCCGATGGAGATGACGAAGTCTACGTCGAAGTTGTAGTTGTCAAAGACGCCGCTTACCTCGACCTCCATGCCCAGGGCCGATGTGATGTACTGGAAGAAGGTGCGCTCGATGTAGATTTCGGCTCCGCGAGCCTTGAGACTGTCTATGAGCCGGTGGATAGATACCGTCTTACCCGCCTGGAACTCCTTGCCGAAGAGAGCGAACCGCAACACGTTTGCCGCCATAAATGTTATCTTTTTTTAATCTTTGTTCCTCATTCTTGCTCACAAATGCCAAACATTTAGTACATTTGCACGTGAATGATGCGACAAAAATACTACTTTTTGTTGTAAAACACGTTGAAATTATGGCAAAAGTATATGAATTTCTTTCCAATGGCTTCGAAGACATAGAGGCATTGGCACCCGTAGACATACTCCGCCGAGGCGGACTGGAGGTAAAAACAGTGAGCATTACCGGCGAGCAGATGGTGGAAACCACCCACGGCATCAAGCTCATGACCGACCTGAGGATAGAGGACATCGCCGACTTCAGCGACGTCGACGCCATGCTGCTGCCAGGCGGTCTGCCAGGAGCCACCAATCTGAACAAGCACAGGATGCTGCGCGAGATACTGCTCGAGCAGTACAACCAGGGCCGCATAGTCGCCGCCATCTGCGCCGCACCGCTGGTGCTGGGTTCGATAGGCATCCTCGAGGGCAAGCGAGCCACCTGCTACCCCGGCTTCGAGAAGCGCATGACCGGCGCCACCTACACCCAGGAACAGGTGACCATCGACGGCAACATCATCACGGGCAAGGGTCCCGGCGCATCGATGGACTTCGGCTACGCCATCCTCGGCAAGTTTGTCGCACCCGAAGCTGTGGCAGAGCTCAAGGCCCAGATGATGTACAAAGGTTAACCCACAACGCCAGCCATGGACTATATCATCATCGTAGCCGGAGGCAAGGGGCTGCGCATGGGCAGCGACGTGCCCAAGCAGTTTCTGCCCGTCAAGGGAATGCCCGTACTGATGCGCACCATCAGCCGTTTTCATGAGTGCAATCCCTCGATGCAGATTATACTCGTACTCCCACACCACCAGCAGCAATACTGGCACGACCTGTGCAGCCAATACGCCTTCGACATCGCCCACACGGTGGTAGACGGAGGCGACACGCGCTTTGCCTCGTCGCGCAACGGACTTGCCGCCATCCCCGACGACGCCACGGGAACCGTGGGCATACACGACGGGGTGCGTCCCTTTGTGGCTGCCGAGGTGATAAGCCGCTGCTACGACGCCGCACGCACCCACGGAGCCGCCATCCCCGTGATGCCGGTCACCGACACGCTGCGCCACATCGACTCTGCCACCACCGGCCACAACGTGCTGCGCACAGACTACCGCATCGTGCAGACCCCACAGGTCTTTGACATCGCGCTGCTCAAGCGCGCCTTCACCCAGCCCTTCCGCGAAGAGTTTACCGACGACGCCTCGGTGGTCGAAGCCATGGGCTGCAGCGTGGAGATGGTCGAAGGCAACCGCGAGAACATCAAGATTACCACACCCTTTGATTTGAAGATAGCCGAAACGCTGTGCTGAACATTCTCGACCAGGACGTGATGTATCTTCCGGGCGTTGGGCCCAAGAAGAAGGAGATTCTGAGCAAAGAGCTTGGCATCCAGACCTGGCGTGACCTGCTTGAGCACTATCCTTATAAATATGTAGACCGCAGCCGCATCTATCGCATCAGCGAAATCAGTGGCGACATGCCCTTTGTCCAAATCCGCGGACGCATGTTGGGCTACGACGAATATGCCATGGGTGCCCGCAAGAAGCGCATCGTGGGCCACTTCAGCGATGGTCATGGCGTGGTCGACCTCGTGTGGTTTCAGGGTGCCCAATATATCTACAAGAACTACCCCATTGGCAAAGAGCTGATAGTCTTTGGCAGACCCACCGTCTATGGTGGCCGCTACCAGTTTGCCCACCCCGATATCGACGACGCTTCCCAACTGCAGCTCTCCGACATGGGCATGCAGCCCTACTACATGACCACCGAGCGCATGAAGAAGGCGGGGATAAACTCGAGGGCGATGGAGAAGATGACCAAGACGCTGGTGACCAAACTACCCGAGACGCTGCCCGAGACGCTGCCGCCCTACATCACGGGGCCTCTGCACCTCATCTCGCGTCTCGAAGCACTACGCCAAATCCATTACCCGCACAACGCCCGCGAAATGCAGCAGGCCCGCTACCGCCTCAAGTTTGAAGAGCTCTTTTATGTGCAGCTCAACATACTGCGCTACGCCAGCGACCACCGCCGCAAGTATCGCGGCTACATCTTCAGCCGCGCCGGCGCCCAGCTCAACGACTTCTACCGCAACCACCTGCCCTTCGACCTCACCAATGCGCAGAAACGCGTGGTGCGGGAGATAAGAGACGACATGGCGAGTGGCCGGCAGATGAACCGGCTGCTGCAGGGAGACGTGGGCTCGGGCAAGACGCTGGTGGCGCTCATGGCCATGCTCATAGCCATAGGCAACGGCTACCAGGCGTGCATCATGGCGCCCACAGAGATATTGGCAGAGCAGCACCTGACGACCATCCGCCAGATGCTGGGAGATATGGATATACACGTAGAACTGCTCACCGGAGTGGTCAAAGGACGACGACGCGCCGACATACTCGACCGTCTGTCCAAGGGCGAGATAGACATACTCGTGGGAACCCACGCCGTCATCGAAGACGCGGTGGTCTTTGCCCGTCTGGGACTGGCTGTGGTCGACGAGCAGCACCGCTTCGGAGTGGCACAGCGCGCCCGACTCTGGGCCAAGAGCGAGATGCCGCCCCACATCCTGGTGATGACAGCCACCCCCATACCCCGCACGCTCGCCATGACCCTCTACGGCGACCTCGACGTGAGCGTTATCGACGAACTTCCGCCCGGCCGCAAACCTATCCAGACCCTCCACAAGTATGATACACAGACCACAAGCCTCTACCAGGGCATACGGCAGCAGATAGACAGCGGCCGACAGGTCTACATCGTATATCCGCTCATCGAAGAGAGCGAGAAGAGCGACCTCAAGAACCTCGAAGACGGATTTGAGGCCATGCGCGAGATATTCCCACAATACCGCCTGAGCAAGGTACACGGACGCATGAAGCCCAAGGACAAGGACGCCGAGATGCAGCGCTTTGCCAGCGGCGAAACCCAGATACTGGTGGCCACCACGGTGATAGAGGTGGGCGTCAACGTGCCCAACGCGTCGGTAATGGTCATCCTCGACGCACAGCGGTTCGGACTCTCGCAGCTCCACCAGCTGCGCGGGCGCGTAGGCCGTGGCGCCGAGCAGAGCTACTGCATACTGGTGACCACATTCAAACTGAGCGAAGAGACGCGCAAGCGCATCGACATCATGTGCGAGACCAACGACGGGTTCCGCATAGCCGAAGCCGACCTCAAACTGCGAGGCCCCGGCGACCTCGAGGGTACCCAGCAGAGCGGCATAGCCTTCGACCTGAAGATAGCCGACATAGCCCGCGACGGACAGATTGTGCAGCTCGCCCGCGAACAGGCACAGGCCATCATCGACCGCGACCCCGAGTGCAGCAGCAACGAGTACAAGATGCTCTGGGACCGACTCAAGGAACTCCGGAAGAGCAACGTCAACTGGTCGGCTATCAGTTGACGCGGTTTTGTCCTTTTTGGGTCCAAAATTGATATACCTCAAGCCGATTTTTACGGTATTTGTGTTAATTATGGCATAAATTCTGTTAAATATCACCACTTTCCCATATTTTTTCACTAACTTTGTAAAGTCTGAATTGCAAAACAATCTTTTCGGAGCGTTTTCTACATATTACCTGCTGGCGACCACGCCCCTTTTTAGCCAGCCCTGACCTAAAAAAAAGTATTAATAGTGGAGAAAATATTAAGAACAATCGTAATGGGACTTATGGTGCTTGCAGCCGTACCGGCTGTGGCGCAAGACCTTATTGCCCGCCAGGCTCCCATTGACCGCCGCATGAAGCGCGTAGACACTCTGGCGCTTCAGAGCCTTATCAACAGAGAAAATGAGATTTCACCCTCGGCAGAACTCTATGACGAGTGGAACAATACTTACGCCCACAAGGCAACCGAATTGCCCGACTCGTTCCGTATAGACCTCCGCCACTTTGCCATGCCTACCCCCAGCCGCATCATCACCTCCAACTTCGGTCCCCGATGGGGCCGCCAGCACAAGGGACTGGACATCAAGGTGTATATCGGTGACACCATCCGCGCCGCATTCGCCGGCAAGGTGCGCATCGTCAAATATGAGCGCGCAGGATATGGCAAATACATCGTTATTCGTCACCCCAACGGACTGGAAACTATCTATGGACACCTCTCAAAGCAGCTCGTGACCGAGAACCAGACGGTAAAGGCTGGCGAGGTGATAGGTCTGGGAGGAAGCACAGGCCGCAGCTCGGGTTCGCATCTCCACTTCGAGACCCGTCTGTGTGGCGTTGCACTCAACCCCGCCATCTTCTTCAACTTCAGAGAGCAGGATATCACCTGCGACACCTACATGTTCCGTCGCGACACCTACCGTACTGACGGCGAAGAGGCCACACGCCTGCGCGGAAAGTACAAGGAAACTTATACACGTGCCGAGGTGACTGGCAGCGACGAAGAGCCAGAGCCCGCAGCAGCCCGCAGCGAGAAGCAGTATCACAAGGTGGCAAAGGGAGAGACCCTCTCGTCAATCGCCAACAAGCGTGGCACCACCATCAACAAGCTCTGCAAGCTCAATCATCTGCGCAAGACCACACGTCTGCGCCCAGGACAGATGCTAAGATATACATAATACTTTTATAGGAAACAGTTTGACAGACAATGTCCATCCGAGAAGCGACAGCCGATTGGATGGACATTTCTTTTTATCCCCTCGCCACCCTGCCCTTGCTGTTGCGGCCGCCCCCAAGCCACATTCACGCATCGTCACCATCACACCCACGCCCGCCCGAACCCACATCGCCACCTCGTATCATTTGAAACGAGCCCACGTATCATAAGGCACGAGCTCACGTGACAATAGGCACGAGCCCACGTATCAAATGATACGAGCCAGCAATAATGATTGCGAGTGTCGGAATGGCAGTCTGCAAACGCGCGGCGACACCCACAGCGCTGCACGTAATCGCCGAGAACAGCATGACATGCGTCATGTCCGTAACCCAGTCAGTGAGAAGCGCTGTGATGCCCCAAAGCGATGCCCGCCGGCCGACAACGACATCAACATCGCCCGACAGCGACATCCACATCGGTCGACAGCGACATCCACATCGGCCGATGCGCATGGACAGAGGGAAACAGAAGTCCCCAAGGGAGAGCCGGAGAGAGGCGTCCAATAAGCAGCTGTTTTTTGTACCGGCGAAAGCAGGACTTTTTGAACGGCCAAAGGCCGCTTTTTTTACCGTCACGACGGATGGCGTCATGCCATGCATAACGGTGGGGATGGCGGAGACGACACGGAGGGAAACTCATTTTCCGACGGTCGGCACCACCAGCCACACTAAGGCGAAGCCGACAGTCACCACCACGGCTTTTTGTGTTTATGTCATCCCCTTATAGACGCAATAAATGGAGGCTGAGACACACAACCAGGCCCTTCTAAGCGGCAGCAACGCAGGGAGTACATGTGAAGAGCTGCCCGGAAGTAGCAGCAACAGAAGGAGTACATGCAAACAGCGGCCCGCAAGCAGCAGCAACGGAAGGAGTACATGTAAACAGCGGCCCGTAAGTAGCAGCAACGGAAGGAGTACATGTAAACAGCAGCCCGTAAGCAGCAGCAACGGAAGGAGTACATGTAAACAGCAGCCCGTAAGCAGCAGCAACTCTGACGGAGTTGCGATTCCCCAGCCCAGGGTTGCGGGCGAAGCACGCTACCCTGGGTAACTGCCCCCACTAATCTGGCTACTCTGTAAGAGTTGCGATTAGCCGTAGGCGTTACCTGCAGCAGGATAAAGGGTAGGAATGGGTAGGTGGTTATTATCAGATTGAGTATAACGCCTTCGGCTAACCGCAACTCCTACAGAGTTGCTACACCTTATTATATATGTACCCAGGGTAGAGGCGCTGCGCACCTCAACCCTGGGCTATGAAATCGCAACTCCTACAGAGTTGCCAGGGGTGCGCACCATCCACGCCAAGGCGAAGCCGACAGCCGCCGCCACGGCTTTTTGTGTTTATGTCATCCCCTTATAGACGCAATAAATGGTGGATAAAAACGTGCAATAGAGCCCACCCAAGCAACAGGACAATGGAATGAAATGGGTAAGTGGATATTATCAGAAGATAGACTCGCTGGTCTCGGTGGTAAACCGCTCGAGCGCCTTGATGCCCATGATGGAATTGCCGTGCTTGTTGAGTCGCGGACTCCAAACGGCGATGGAATAGCGCGAGGGATAGACTGCCACGATGCCGCCACCTACACCGCTCTTGCCAGGCAGTCCCACGAGGAAAGAAAACTCGCCCGCCTCATCGTAGAAGCCACAGGTCTGCATGATGGCGTTGATGCGCTTCACGCCCGACGCACTCAACTTCACGCCGGCGTGGTCGAAGGGCTCATCGCTCTTGGCAAAGGCGACAAAGGCTCGAGCCAGGTCGCGGCAGTTCATCTCCACAGAACATATCATGCTATAGAACCGCAGCACCTCGTCGACGGGGTTGTGCAGGTTGACATAATGCTTGAGCAGATAGGCGATGGAAGCGTTGAGATAGGCGGTCTCGTACTCCGACTCTGCTACCTCCATCGAATAGTCGACCGTGACATTGCCACTAAGCTGGCGCACAAACTGGATGAAGAACTCCTGGGCATCGTCGAGATGAGACAGCAGCACATCGGCCACCACCAGAGCGCCGGCATTGATAAAGGGATTGCGTGGGCGGCCATGCTCGTACTCGAGCTGCACCAATGAGTTGAAAGGCGTGCCCGACGGCTCTTTTCCTAAACGCATCCACAGGTTCTCTCCCTCAAGGCTCAGCGCTATAGCAAGCGAGAAAACCTTGGCTATACTCTGAATGGAAAAACAGGTGTCGTAGTCGCCATACATGCAATCGTCGCCGCCGAGGACGCTCAGATAGATGCCAAACTTGTCGGGGTCTACACTGGCGAGCGCGGGGATGTAATCGGCCTGTCGTCCCAGCTGGGCATAAGGCTGTATCTCGCGGCAAATATTCTCTATAATCTCTTGGTAATTTCTGTCGTGCATCATGTCGTGGATGGTGGTTAATAGTATGGGGATGCCCACGCTTCATGATGGGCCGCGGGAGGCATCCCTCTTGATGGTTATGGATGGTAAAATGGATGGAGAAAGCGGGTTATGCCTTCTCGATGAGCACCACGGCGTAGGCGCTGATGCCCTCTTCTCGGCCGGTGAAGCCCAGTCGCTCGGTGGTGGTGGCCTTGATGGAGACATCGTCCTCGTCGATGCCCATGACATGGGCGAGACATGCCTTCATCGCGGGCACATGCGGATTGATTTTGGGCCGCTCGGCGCAGACGGTGGCGTCGACATTGCCCACACGGTAGCCGCGGCTGGCGATAAGGTCGATGGTTTTGGCAAGCAGTATCTTGCTGTCTACGTTGAGTGTCTCTGCCGAGGTGTCAGGGAAATGATAGCCTATGTCGCGCATATTGGCTGCACCCAGCAGGGCGTCGCAGATGGCATGGATGAGCACGTCGGCATCACTATGGCCCAGCAATCCCATGGTGTGAGGAATACGTATACCTCCGAGCCACAGTTCGCGGTCGGGCACCAGCCGGTGGACGTCGAAGCCCATGCCTACTCTAATCTTTGTCATAATATATAATAAGGTGGAATTAGCGACGGCGGAAGATGTCCTTGATACCGTCCATATCAAAACTCAGGGTGAAGCGCATCGTCTGGTCAAGCGGGTTGGTCTTGGCGGTGGCGATGACATAACCGGCGTCGAGCGAGAAGACCTTCATGCGGAAGCCGGCGCCCACGGTGAAGTACTTGCGGTTACCCTTGTTCTCGCTCTCGTGGTGATAACCGGCGCGGAGGAAGAACTTGTCGTTATACTCGTACTCTGCGCCCACGCTCCAGTTGATTTCCTCGAGCTCTTCCTTAAATCCGTTGGGTGCATCGGTGAAGCTCTTGAAGATACCGCTGATGGACGACACGTTCCAGTATTCGTCCTCCATGCGCTGCTTGTACTGCTCTTCGTCCTCGCCCTCCCGCTGCTTGGGGTAGGTAGGCACGAGCAACTTGTTGGCATCGGCGGCGAAGGTGATGCGGTTGTACTCGTCGATGGGCACCTTGAGCGAGGCTCCGAGACGCAGGTTGGTGGGGATGAAGAAACTGTGGTTGTCGCCACCAAAATTGATTTTGCTACCGATGTTGGAGATATTCAGTCCCAAGCCCAACTGGCACTCGCGCTGGCCAAGGTTGATGTAGTTCTGGTAGTATGCGGCGATATCTGCGGCAAAGGCTGAACCGGGCTGGGTGTCTTCATTGAAGTCAAAGGTAAGGTCGGAGTAAATCCATCTTACGCCGGCGGCGATGGAGAAGGTCTCGCTGAGCATGAGCGAATAGGCCACATCGAGCGACATCTCATAGGGGTTGATGGTCATGGCATTGTCTTCGGTGTGACCGTCCATGAAGACCTCGCCCATGGAGAAGTAGCGCATAGAGGCCGACACGGCACTGTAGTCGCCTATGCGGTAGTAGCCGGCGAGATAGGCCACATCCATATCGTTGACCAGCTGTCGCAGCCAGGGGGTATAGTTGAGCGCCACTCCGGCACGCGAAATGGCAAAGGGGTACTTGGCGGGGTTCCAGTATTGGGAGTTGACATCGGCATCGGTAGCCACACCCACATCGCCCATTCCGGCTGCACGTGCGTCGGGGGCTATCGTCTGCGAGGTCACCGAGGTGTTGACGGGATTGAACATATCTTTCTTGTCCTGGGCCTGCACCGTGGCAGCAACCATGACAAGGAGTATGGCGAAAATGATAGATGTGAGCTTGTTCATTATACTTCTACTATTGTTATGCTATAGGATAACGGAGACTACCGCCTAATTATTGCCCAAGACGATAAGTTTCTTTGCTTTGGATGTTTTCTTGCTGCCATCAGAGCCGGCACGCACGCGGTAGAGATAGACTCCCGTCTGGAGGCGTCCGCCGGTGTCAAGCGTCAGATCCCAGTCTACGGTATAGGCTCCCGTGGCGGGCACCCCGTTCTCGGAGTGGGTCCAGAGGAGACGTCCGCTCATGTCGAAGACCTCGATGTCGATGTCCATGGGACTGCCTGTGCGGTCGTGGTTGATGATAAAGGTGGTATAGGTGGTAGCAGGGTTCTTGCTCAGACCCACGCTGAAGATATTGGGCTCGAGTCCGCGCACCACGGTGAAATCGAGGCGGGCGGTAGAAGCGTTGTTGAGCACATCCCAAGCCCGGAAGACGAGGGTGTGCTTGCCCTCGGCGAGCTCGGGTATATTATAATAGGTGGTGCCACGGGTATAGGTACCAAAGTCGAAGGCGAAGTTGTCGTTGAGGGTGTAGGTCTTTGCCATGTCGCCGTCGATGACGAGCTGCAGGTCGTGGCCGATGCCGCTGCCGGTGGCGTTGATGCCGTCTTCATCTGTGATCTCTGCCACGAAGTAGGGCGTGGTGTTGACCTTGCCTCCGTTGACAAACTGGGGCGAGTTGAGATAGCAGTAGATGGATGGGCCTATGGAGTCGGTGGTCACCTCGCCTCCGGCTACGGTGAAGCGGTCGAAGGCGCCGTGGGCCTCGCGCTGGCGGGCATTGTCTACGGCGTAGAGGTTGATGAGCCCAGTTCCGTCGGAGTAGGATATGTCTTTGGGCACGGCAAAGGTGAGGGCAAAGCGACCGGCCCTGACGCTGTCGGAACCATGGTAGATGACGCGTTTGCGGTCATAATAGGTGAAGGCTTCCTCGGCCTCAGCCTGATTGTTCTGCTTGCAGGTCACCAGTTCGCGCACATCGCGCACGGTGGCTGTCACCACTCCGTCGAAGTCTTGTGCCTGCTCGATGTGGCCGGATATGCGCGCCACCTTACCCACCTGCAGACGGGCATCGGCGGTCACGGGTACACCGTTGATGCTGTCGATGACAGCGGTCATGGTGGGCAGATTGAGCGTCATGGCGGGGTCGCCGAGGAGGGTAAACTGCAACTTGTTGACGGTGACATCCTGTCCGGTGGTCACCATCTCGTTCTTGGCCAGACGCTGCGCCTCGCCGAGGGTGGTGGGGCGTCCGTCGGTCACGGTGAGCACGTGGCGCAGGTAAGCCATATTGAGCGGACGGTTGTAGAGGGTCTGCACGGTGCGCGTGGTTCCCCAGAAGGCTACGGCTCCGCCCTTGGCATTGCATACGGCGGTCTCGCCTATCGTGGGCTCGACACCGTCGAAGGCCATGATGTCGCACGATGCCGTAATCCACAGGGGCAGATTGGCATTGCGCGCCTGTTCAAAGTCGTTGATGGTCACCACCCGCTCATGCGACAACTGCTCGGCGCGGCCGTGGCCGCTGTAGTCCATGATGAGCGCACCGGCAGCCATCTGCTGCTTCACATCCTGCGAAGCACCGGGATAGGCGTGGCCGGTGGCCGACGACTCGCGCTGGTATGCGTCCCACATCACCTTCTTGATATGATAGCCAGGATGGAGCGCAGCCACCTGCTCGGCAGCCATGTCGACATCCTTCATGTGGATATTCTGGTTGCCGTCGTCTCCCATAAACATGAGCACGTTCTGCCATGCGCCGGCATTGCCGTTGGTCATGTAGGCCTCTATCTTGTCTACCACGCCCTTGGCTGCCTCGGCTGTGGTCACGGGTATGCGTCCCACAGCAATATCCTCCTTGTCGCGGGCGATATCGGTGCCTTCGCCATCGTCCATCAGCGTGAAGAAACCGTCGTTCACGTAGCAGTAGAGCTCGCTGAAAGAGTTCTCACTCTCGTAACACAGCAGATAGTCGTCGGCACTGAGACGGCGGGTGTCGCTGATGAGCATGCGGTTGTCCCACACGGCGTCGCCGAAGAGTAGCAGATAGCGCGGCATGTCGCTTTCGGTCTCGGCGCGGTCGTAGAGCATCTTGAGGTAATGGCGGTAGGCGCTGGCATCGGGCGTTCCGCTGGAGAACTCGTTGAAGAGCTCGTCGGCAGGAACGATGGTCACGCGCATGCCGTCGCGCTGCTCATGGAGGCGCTTGATGCGCTCGACCTGGGCAAGCAGCTTCTGACTGGTGGGGATAATGATGACCATGTCGGCAGGACCGTCGGCATGGTGGTTCTGGTTGGTAATGTTGTAGACGTAATCGGGGACGGGGATATTGCCCGTCAGGCTGGGAGCCGGACGCGGTGAGTCGAAAGCCATCGAGATATAGTCGAGACGCACCGTCGAACTGCCGATGGTCTTGATGACGAGTTTGGCATCGGAGGCATAACGGCCTATGCGATAGGTGGCTGTCGCCGACGCTCCCTTGTCATAGCTCTGGGGCATGATACTGATGGTGCCCAGCAGCGAGTCGGCCAGGGACACCTCCACACGGCTTTCCCCACCAGCCGACACGGCTACGGTTATACGGGCTGTCTGCTGCGAACCGCTGAAGACAGGCAGGCTGTAGGCGTAGGAAGAGTTGAAGGCGATGGGGGTATTCTCATAGAGGTTGCGGCCGCCATGATACCAGGCGTAGTTGTCGGTCTCGTGGAGCCAGTGGTAATCGTGGGGCGAGGGATAGATGCTGCTTACAAACTGGGCGGAATCGATGGGCGTCACAGCCTCATCGGTCTGGGTGATGAAGTAGTAGCCATACTGCGAATAGGGATTGCGGGTGCGCACAGTGGCATCGTTGGCGCTCCAGCTCACGGGGCCTTGGGCGTAGAAGAGGCGCTTGCCGCCGACCTGGCAGATGGGCACCTCGCGCAAATCATCATGGGCTTGCAGACTGGCACCCGTCAGCTTCTCGTCGATGAGGGCGCCACCCATGCCATAGACATGCACACGCGAGAGGTCGGTAAATCCGGCGCGGCGGATGAGCGACTCGGTAATCTGGTAGACTCCGCTCTCGCTCACGCGTATCTTCGCCCATCGTCCTTGGGCCAGCACTGAGTTGGCGGCATAGCGCTCGCCTACAGGGACCACTGCCGCACGCTGGCGGCGACGGGCGGCACGACTGAGGGGGCGCGACTGCACATCGAGCATGAAACTGACAAGCAGCTGGTGACGGCCTCCGCGGAAGACCACGGGGCAGAAAGCGACCTCCAGGCTGGCCTGGCGGCGCGAGGTGACGATGTGCTGGGTGATAAGGGGGCTGGCGCCGGGTTGGACATCATGGGTGGCAAGCCGGTAGCGGGCTACGTCGGCAGCCGTCATGTCGATATATTCGGGATAGGCTATGCTGACGGTATAGACGCTGTCGGCATAATCGCCCGAGAGGGGTATGGCGCAGGCAAAGGTGGGGGCCACGCTGTCTATCTTGACCTGCTGGGCGGTCAAATTATAAAACTTCTGCGCTCGGGTTGTCATAGCCGACGCAAGAAGTATCATGGCTAATATGTATCTGACTGATTTCAGATGGCTGATGGTTTTATGTTTCAATATCGTCTCACTTACAGTTAAACTCGAGCACCTTGCGCTCTTCTACATAACCTTCCAGATGGTCATCGATATGCACGGGACCCACGCCGGCAGGAGTACCGGTGAAGATTACATCGCCTGTCTTCAGGGTGAAATACTGGCTGATGTAGGCCACTATCTCGTCGATGCCGAAGACCATGTCGGCGGTGCAGCCTTCCTGCACGGTCTGTCCATTGATATCGAGGTGGAACCGCAGGGCCTGCACATCGAGAAACTTGTCCTTGCTGACCCACTCGCCGATGGCTGCGGCGCCGTCGAAGCTCTTGCTGAGGTCCCAGGGCAGACCCTTCTCGCGCAGCTGCTGCTGCACATCGCGGGCGGTGAAGTCGATACCCACCGTCACGGCATCATAGTAGCGATGGGCAAAACGCTGGGGAATGTTCTTGCCCAACCTGCAGATGCGTATCACCAACTCGGCCTCATAGTCTATGCGTCCCATGAAGTCGGGAACGAAGAAGGGTTTGCCCGACTTGAGCAGCGACGAGTCGGCCTTGGTGAACAACACTGGGGCCTCTGTCTTATATAACGCACCATCCAACTCTTTATTGTGTTGGATGTAGTTCATTCCGATACCAAATATCTTCATTGTCGTTTTCTTAATGTTTCTTCCGATAAAGTTCAGTTCCAATCTGTTGCAAAGTTACAAAAAAAGATGTAACCACACGACACAAAAAGACTGAATGTAATGCTGTTTTTTCAGCGATTGGACACCTCTTCCAGGATGTCATGGATACGCCCGATGAGATAGAATGGCAGATTGACGAGTCTGAATGTCTTGCCTTTGGGCGTATTGACCCTGTCTACGGAATAAGGTTTGGACCATATCCTTACAGCCACATCGTGGTCGCAACTGTCCATAAACACCTGGAGCGAACGCAGATGCGAGTTGGAACCGCTCTTGACCTCTATGGGATAAAGCCGCGACTCGTGGTTGATGACAAAGTCGACCTCGGCACCATTGTTGACCTTGGCCCAGAAGGCTCTGCGCTGCCCCACACGGTCGTCGAGCGACAGCAGTTCCTGTGCCGTCACCTGCTCGGCTATGTGTCCGCGCCAGGAGTCAACCATATCAGTCGAACCGATAATCTCACGGCGTATACCGGCTTGATAATTGACCAGCCCGGTATCAAACCATATCAGTTTGGGCATCCTCCGCGTCTCTGGAACCAAAGGCAGCTGGGTCGAAGACACCGGATAGACCAACTCAAGGAGCATGGCCTTCTCAAGGAGACGGAAGGCTTCGCCCACCTCACGCGATTTATACCCCGAGTTGGCAAAGTTGCCGAGCGTAATGGTCTCGCCGGCCGACGCCCAACCATACGAGAGGATAAACCTCACGGTGTCTGTCAGCTTGTTACCTGCCACATATTTCTCTGCATCATCCTTGTAGGCTTGCACCAGTGTCTCATAGACATCTTCAAGGGCAACAATATCACGTGTTTCTGCATATTGCTTCACTGCCTCGGGCATTCCACCAACGATGGCGAAAAGGTTGAACCAATGCATCATCTGCTCATGAAACGCCACGGTCATCTCTGGCTTTTCTCTCAATAAGGCCAGCAGATTGTGCTTGCCCGTTGCACCCAGAAACTCGTAGAACGAGCAGGGCCGCAAGGCAAGATACTGCACCCGCCCTACCGGAAAACTTACCTTTACATCAATGAGATTTTCGAGCAGACTGCCAGCGGCTATGACATGGAGGTCGGGGCGCCGCTCGTAGAAATATCTGAGCAGTCCGATGGTCTTAGGCGAATTCTGGATTTCATCGATGAATATGAGGGTATTGCCAGGGGTTCTCGCCTTGCCCTGACTGGCAAAGAGCATGTCAACCAAATCGTCAAGGGGAATTGCCATCTCAAACATCCTGACATTCTCGGCCATCTCCATGTTGAAATAGAGATAGTTGTCAAACTGCTTGCCAAATTGGTTGACAACCGTTGTCTTGCCCACTTGCCTTGCACCTCTTAATATTAATGGCTTGCGCCGGCTTGAGGTTTTCCATTGCTCCAGCTTAGCCAATATCTGCCGTTCAAACATAATGAATTATCTTGACTTGGTGCAAAGATATGGAATTTTCTTGAGTTCCAGAAACTTTCAGACCAATTTGTTACAAATCAGGGGCAACAAACTACTGTTTTCGTCGCAAATCAGGGGCAACAGGCCTTTGCTTTTGTTGCAAATCATGGGCAACAACGCGGCATTCTTGTCGCAAATCAGGGGCAAGAGGGCTATCTTTGGGACGACGGACACAACCTCCGGAGCCAGGACAATGGCCTCGGCGGCAACTCTGACCGGCGGAAACGGGTCAGAACATCTCTTCGCTCTTCTTCTTGATGGTCTTGAAGATATTGGACCACGCGTTGCCCTCTTCCTTCTTGTCCTCGGCGTTGCGGTCTTTCTGCTGCGAGTTGTTCGACTTGTGGGAAGCGTGCTTCTTGGTAGCGTGGGGCTTGGCGGTGTGTTTTCTCTTGGTCTTCGTTGTGGGCATATCGCTCTGCTTCATGCGCTCGGCCCACTCGCCGGTAAAACTGTAGCCTGCCTCGGTTATCTCGAAGTCTATCTCTGGCAGATTGACACCCTCGGCAGGACGATAGGGAATCTCGCTGCCGTTGTAACGCTCCACCCTCACGGTGCCTACGCCCTTGGCAAGGATGTCGAGCTCCTTGGCAGCACGCCACGACAGGTCGATGATACGCCCACGGGCAAAAGGGCCACGGTCGGTGACCTTGACCACTACCGACTTGTTGTTAGAGAGATTGGTTACCTTGAGCAGGGTGCCAAAGGGATAGGTGCGATGGGCGCAGGTGAGACTGTCGTGATGCAGTCTGTCGCCGCTGGCGGTACGCGCACCGGTGGCGCGTTTGGAATAAAAAGTAGCCTTACCCCTCTGCGTCTGTGCCAGCATAGGGGTAAAGCTCAAGAGTGATAAGATTGCAATAATTACTCTTCGTATTTGTTTCATAAGTTATGTAGCAACCGCGCGTTGCCGGCTTCGTTGCCGACAACCGCGGTCTGTGCATTGCGCTTACACTACGCCCTGGGCCAGCATAGCCTTGGCTACCTTCATGAAGCCGGCGATATTGGCACCCTTGACATAGTTGATGTAGCCGTCGGGCTCAGTGCCATACTTGGCACACTGGTCGTGGATGGAGCTCATGATGTAGTGGAGCTTCTCGTCGACCTCGTCCTTGCTCCAGTGCAGGCGTATAGAGTTCTGAGTCATCTCCAGACCCGATGTTGCCACGCCACCAGCGTTGACAGCCTTGCCGGGAGCGAAGAGCTGCTTGGCAGCCACAAACTTCTCGACAGCCTCAGCCGTACAACCCATGTTGCTCACCTCAGCCACACACAATGGGTGGTTGGCGAGAATCATATCGGCGTCGTCGCCATTGAGCTCGTTCTGGGTAGCACAGGTCAGATAGATGTCGGCCTTTACCTCCCATGGCTTCTTGCCTGCCACGAATGTAGCCTCGGGATAAACCTCAGCATAGGGCTGGCAGATGTCGTTGCCGCTGGAGCGGAGCTCGAGCATATATTCTATCTTGTCGCCGCTGACGCCTTCTGGGTCGTGGATATAACCGTCAGGTCCACTGATGGTAATCACCTTGGCACCAAGCTGGGTAGCCTTCTTGGCAGCACCCCAAGCCACGTTGCCGAAGCCAGAGATAGCCACTGTCTTGCCGGCGATATCAAGGCCCTTGTCCTTCATCATGTGGTTGACGAAATAGAGCGCGCCGAAACCGGTAGCCTCGGGACGGAGGATAGAACCGCCCCACTCTATGCCTTTACCGGTAAGCACACCTTCATAGCGATGAGTGAGCTTCTTGTACTGGCCAAAGAGATAGCCAATCTCACGACCGCCTACGCCGATGTCGCCTGCGGGAACGTCTTCATCAGGACCGATATAGCGATAGAGCTCGTCCATGAACGCCTGGCAGAAACGCATGATTTCGGCATCACTGCGACCGCGGGGAGAGAAGTCTGAACCACCCTTGGCGCCACCCATAGGCAGCGTGGTGAGCGCGTTCTTGAATGTCTGCTCGAAGCCCAGGAACTTCATAATAGAAAGGTTGACAGAGGGATGGAATCGCAGACCGCCCTTGTACGGGCCGATGGCGCCGTTGAACTGTACGCGATAACCTATATTGACATGCACCTCGCCATTGTCATCTACCCATGGCACACGGAACATGTGTACACGCTCGGGCTCTACGATGCGCTCGACGATTTTGGCCTTTTCAAACTCAGGATGCTGGTTGTAGACGTCCTTAATAGACTCCAACACTTCGCTCACTGCCTGAAGGAACTCTGACTCACCAGGATGCTTGCGCTCCAGGTCTTGCATGATTTTCTGTACTTCCATAGTGGTATTTCTTTAAGTAATTGAGATTTACAGATTGTTTATTACTATGGCAAAAGTAGTGTATTTGAAGCAAACAAACAAGAAAAAACGCATTTATTTTACCCTCCCCACTTACTTTTCGACATACGCCAGGCCGGCGGGACGGCAGACCGCGACGACCGCCATGATGCAAATTAAAACAAAAAGCATGAATAATGCCACAAAAAGCAAAATTATCTTGACGCAAAGCATACTAAAAAAGTTTTTTGATATACCTTTGCATAATATAAATATGTGTATTATGGAATCGAAGATACCTGCCCAATGGGAGAAGTTCTATCTCAAAGATGTGAGCTTTGTCAATCTGATGATGCGACGCATCTACAATGTGCTCATCGTCGCCAACCCCTACGACGCCTTCATGCTCGAAGACGACGGACGCATCGAGGAGAAAATCTACAATGAATATATGCTGCTGGGACTGCGCTATCCGCCTACATTCACTCAGGTGAGCACCACCGAGGAGGCCGAGAAGATGCTGCACACCACCAACATAGACCTGGTGATATGTATGCCCGGCAACGCCGACAACGACGCCTTCGCCGTGGCCCGCGCCATCAAGCACAAGTTTCCCCACATGCACTGCATAGTGCTCACTCCGTTCTCGCATGGCATCACCAAGCGCATGCAGCACGAAGACCTGTCTATCTTCGACTACGTATTCTGCTGGCTGGGCAATACCAACCTCATACTCTCGATCATCAAACTGATAGAGGACAAGATGAATCTGGACCACGACATCCACGAGGCGGGTGTGCAGATGATTCTGGTGGTCGAAGACAGCATAAGGTTCTACAGTTCGATACTCCCCAACCTTTATAATTATATACTGCTGCAGAGCCAGCGCTTCTCGACCGAGGCGCTCAACCGCCATGCCGCCACCATGCGTATGCGCGGACGACCCAAGGTGGTGCTCGCGCGCACCTATGAAGAGGCAATGGCCATGTACGAACGCTATAGCGACAATGTGTTGGGCGTCATCAGCGACGCCCGCTTCCCCATCCACGGCGAGAAGGACCCCGAAGCCGGCATCAAGCTCTTCCGCGAGATACGCAGCCGTAACGAGTATGTGCCGCTCATCATGGAGAGCTCCGAGAGCAGCAACCGCGCCAAGGCCGAAGCCGAGGGATTCAGATTTGTCGACAAGAACTCCAAGAAGATGAGCCTCGACCTGCGCCGGCTGATGGAAGAGCACATGGGATTTGGCGATTTCGTCTTCCGCGACCCGCGCAGCCACGAGGAGATACTGCGTATACACAGTCTGAAGGAGCTTCAGGACAACATCTTCAAGATTCCCAACGACTCCATGCTCTACCACATCAGCCGCAACCACATGAGCCGCTGGCTCTCGGCGCGCGCCATCTTCCCCGTGTCGGCGTTCCTCAAGGATGTGACATGGAACAAGCTGCAGGATGTCGATGCCCACAGACAGATTATCTACGATGCCATCGTCCAGTACCGACACCTGAAAAACCAGGGCGTGGTGGCGGTGTTCGACCGCAAGAAGTTCGACCGCTTCAGCCACTTCGCACGCATCGGCGAAGGCTCGCTCGGCGGCAAGGGCCGTGGCCTGGCTTTTCTGGACAACATCATCAAGCGCCACCCCGACTTCAACCAGTTTGCCGGTGTCAGCGTGCAGATACCCAAGACCGTGGTGCTCTGCACCGATGTCTTCGACCGGTTTATGGAGCAGAACAACCTCTACCAGATAGCCCTCAGCGACGCCTCTGACGAAGAGATACTCCAGCACTTCCTCCAGGCGCAGCTGCCCGATGAGTTCATCGCCGACTTCTATGCTTTCTTCGAAGCTATACAGAGCCCTATAGCCATACGCTCATCATCGCTGCTCGAAGACGCACACTATCAGCCCTTCGCCGGCATCTACTCGACCTACATGATACCCTATCTCGCCGACAAGTATGCCATGCTGCAGATGCTGGCGTGTGCCATCAAGGGAGTATATGCCTCGGTATTCTACCGCGACTCCAAGGCCTACATGACCGCCACAAGCAACGTGATAGACCAGGAGAAGATGGCGGTGATACTGCAGGAGGTGGTGGGCCACCAGTATGGCAACCGCTTCTACCCCAACTTCTCGGGTGTGCTGCGGTCTATCAACTACTACCCCATCGGCGACGAACAGGCCGACGAGGGTATCGCCTCGCTCGCGCTGGGTCTGGGCAAGTATATCGTAGATGGAGGACAGACGCTGCGCGTTTCGCCCTATCATCCGCATCAGGTATTGCAGACGAGCGAGATGGAGACTGCGCTGCGCGAGACGCAGACCCAGTTCTATGCGCTCGACATGCAACACGTGGGCGAAGACTTCAAGGTCGACGATGGGTTCAACATCCTCAAACTCAGGGTCAAGGACGCCGAGGCCGACCATGCGCTCAACTTCATCGCGTCGACCTACGACCCTTACGACCAGGTGATACGCGACGGACTCTACGACGGCGGACGCAAGATAATCTCCTTTGCCGGAGTGCTGCAGCAAGATGTGTTCCCCCTGCCCCAACTGCTGCAGATGACCATGCGCTATGGAGCGGCAGAGATGAGGCGCCCCATAGAGGTGGAGTTTGCCTGCAACCTCAACGCCGACCGCACAGGCAGCTTCTTCCTCCTGCAGATAAGGCCCATCGTAGACAGCAAGCAGATGCTTGACGAAGACATCTGCGCCATCAGCGACGACCGCTGCCTGCTGCGCTCCCACAACTCGCTGGGCCACGGCGCCAGCGAAGAGGTGACCGATGTGGTCTATGTCAAGACCGACGACCAGTTTACAGCCATCAACAACCCCGCCATAGCCTGTGAGATAGAGCGCATCAACCGCCGCTTCCTCGATGAAGGCCGTGGATACGTGCTCATAGGGCCCGGACGGTGGGGCTCGAGCGACCCTTGGCTGGGCGTGCCGGTCAAGTGGCCTCACATCAGCGCCGCTCAGGTCATCGTCGAGGTCGAACTCAAGAACTACCGGGTGGACCCCAGCCAGGGCACACACTTCTTCCAGAACCTCACCAGCTTTGGCGTGGGCTACTTCACCATCGACACCAACACCGACAACGGCATCTACCGCAAGGAGGTGCTCGACGCGATGCCCGCGGTCGAAGAGACTCAATTTGTAAGGCACGTGAGATTTGACAAACCGCTCAAAATACTCATGGATGGCAAGAAACAGGAGGGTGTAGTGTTGATTTAAGTCAATAATTATAGTTTTTAGCAAAAAAAGAGGTAATTTATTTGCAGATATGATAAAAACCTTATACCTTTGCATCGTGTTTTTCATGGTATTAGATTTAAGGTTAACAAAGATTGGGACTCAGCGGAGTCCCTTTTTTATTTTTACCCCATCCCGAAGCACCGTTTCCCACCCTCACCGACCACGATAAGAATTGCCAAGGTTAGCCCCGAGCACGGCATAGAAGCCCCAGCCCATTGGGAAGGGTTTGGAGAGGGGTCTCCAATAAGCAGTTGTTTTTGTACCGGCGAAAGCCGGACTTTTTGAACGGCCAAAGGCCGCTTTTTTTACCGTTGCGGCGGCTGTCGTCATGCACCGTATGATGGTGGGGATGGTGGAGACGACACGGAGGAAAACTCGTTTTCCGACGGTCGGCACCACCAGCCACGCCAAGGCGAAGCCGACAGCCACCGCCACGGCTTTTTGTGTTTATGTCATCCCCTTATAGACGCAATAAATGGAGGCTGA
>OIXA01000150.1_pt1 | contig 96730 bp, 79 predicted proteins | sample 1587721 | NCBI WGS metagenome assembly OIXA01 (sample SAMEA3888900, study PRJEB22519) | human gut metagenome | biome: human gut; feature: human-associated habitat; material: faeces | place: Denmark | collected 2013 | reverse complement strand
CTCGGGGAAGGGACTTGCTTTCGCCCTCTCGGGCTCCATAAGCCGTGTTTCGCACATGCGAAACTTGAATTATTGACGCTTACTTGAACAGCTGCGGAACGAACATGCTCAAATAGATACGCCAATTTCTCCAGATGTGACCACCGTCGGACTCGTAGTATGTATACTTGTATCCGGCATCGTCCAGCTTCTTGCGGAAATCCGTATTAGCCTGATACAGAAAATCCGCGTTACCTATTCCTATCCAGTACAATGCCGGTTTCTTCGAGAACTGGACTGCAAGTTTTTCGTCAATGTTTTCATAAACCGGAGAACTTACACCTTCGTGCGGCATAATGGCCGAAGAGAAAAGTCCCACATAGTCGAACATGTCGGGATACTGCATGGAAATATGGAGAGAATGGAAACCGCCCATAGACAATCCGGCGATCGCGCGGCCCTCCTTCTTACGAATCGTACGATAGTGACTGTCAATATACTTTACGACATCAGGGAAAGATGTTTCGAACGATCCTTCCATTGTCTTAGGCAGATTCGCATTAGGCTGAACCAATCCTTGTGAAGTCTGTCCCGGAGCCGCCTCCTGTGAAACATTGCCATTAGTCATGACCACAATCATTGGCTTGGCCTTACCCTGAGCGATAAGATTATCGAGAATCTGTGAAGCCCTTCCGAGATCCATCCACGCTTCCTCGTCACCACCCCTACCGTGGAGAAGATAGAATACAGGATACTTGGTCTTGGAATTATCCTCATAACCGGCAGGCGTATAAACCGTCATCCTGCGCTTCATTCCGAGTGTCGGACTATCGTACCAAACCTTGGAAACAGTTCCGTGAGGGACATCATTGACACTATACAAATCACCCTTGCCGCCCTTCACGATAAAAATATTATTCACACTGTTCACATCGCGATTCATGTAGACATTCAAAGGGTCTGTCACCTGAAGACCATCCACGATAAAACAATAGCTGTACAGCTCAGAATCCAGCTTGCCGGTAGTAAATTCCCAGATACCTTTATCGCCTTCCTTAAGGTCAGCAATTCTATAGCCATCGGCATTTCTATCCTTGATGAAATCGCCCACAACCTGCACCCTCACCGCCTTAGGTGCTTTAAATCTGAAAGTTACAGTGTTGTCAGGATGAACCTCTGGAGAAATGAGGGAGTTGACGCCCCAAATTGCCTCCTGCGCAAAAGCCGCAGTCGTCAGCATCAATGCTGTCGCAAGTGTAAAGATTTTTTTCATGTTTATGTCAATGTTTTTGTGTCGTCATCATGTGTGTTCCCGAATACCGGGCCATTTACAAAGATAATGATTCCTGTCAGAAATACCAGCCGATTTCAGGATATGCCTTAACGAAATTTCGAAACGGTTAGAATTAGCATGGTTGAGCCAGGAGGTCGGACTCGTCCGCTCAGGTGCTTCTCAATTCGCGTCCTGAGTTCCGCTTCCTGACGCTTGAGTGATGTGGATTGTATCGCGGCTGGTATCGGCAGAGTCGAGAATTTGGTGCGAAAAAGCGCCACTTTTTACACCAAATTCATCAAATTGAACAAACAGGGTAAAAAAAGGCCTAAATTTACACCATTTGTCTGCCTTAGATCTCTGTGGAGCAAAGAGCCGGGACGCCAGGTGCCGATCGAAAGGCATGGCCGTCCGCGGCCCTGTGAAGGGACACTCGCAGTGGGGAGGATGAGCGAAGCGAACCTTTCGACGGCACATGACACCCCAAGCAGTGACAACCAAGCAGTTACAAAGAACGGTAATTAAGCAGAAAGCCCGGCTGAACATGCAGTCGGGCTTTCTTAACATATTGTATATTATAACTTAGAAGATTTCGTCGTTAGAGCTTTCGGTCATATTGAAATCTGGAGCATCGTAGTTGTCGCCAACATTGAAATTCTCAGCACCTTCTACATTCTCGTCAGCTGGTCTTGGACCGAATGGTCTTCTGCCTCTGTGGTCATCACGTGGACCTCTTCTGTCGTCACGTGGACCACGGCGATCATCCCTGCGGTCACCTCTGCGGTCATCGCGTGGACCTCTTCTGTCATCACGGCGATCACCTCCGCGACGGTCATCTCTATGGTCGTCACGTGGACCTCTAGGTCTACGCTCAGGCTCTACATAACCTTCCGGTTTCTCTGTGAGAGCACGCATAGAAAGTCTCATCTTGCCGGTCTTCTCGTCGATTTCAAGAAGTTTGACATCCACTTCGTCACCTACATTGAGGACATCAGCCACATTCTCAGTCTTGTTCCAAGCGATCTCAGACACGTGGAGCAAACCTTCCTTTCCAGGGAGGATCTCTACGAATGCACCGAAATCAAGGATAGAAACAACTTTTCCATGATATGTTGCACCTACCTCAGGAACTGCGCAGATACCCTCAATCCAAGAAAGAGCCTTGTCGAGAGAATCCTTATCTGTAGAGAAGATATCTACGATACCCTTGCCTCTCTCAGGATCCTCAGTGATGGTGATGGTAGTACCGGTCTCTTTCTGAATCTTCTGGATAGTCTCACCACCTTTACCGATAACGGCACCAATGAAATCTGAGTCGATTTCAAGCTGCTTGATTCTAGGGACAAATGGCTTATAGTCCTCACGTGGCTCGCTGATGCATTTCATCATCTCGCCCATGATATGGAGACGACCCTGACGGGCCTGCTCGAGTGCCTTTGCAAGAACATCGTAAGAAAGTCCGTCAACCTTGATATCCATCTGGGTTGCAGTGATACCGTCCTTGGTACCTGTAACCTTGAAGTCCATATCTCCGAGGTGGTCCTCGTCACCGAGAATGTCGGTAAGGATTGCATATCTCTCGTTTGGTCTGTCCTTGTCAGTGATAAGTCCCATCGCAACACCTGCAACCGGTTTCTTGATCTTGACACCTGCATCCATGAGAGCAAGACAGCCACCGCATACAGAAGCCATTGAAGATGAGCCATTTGACTCGAGGATATCTGATACGACGCGAACTGCGTATGGATTTTCAGGTGCTAGAGGAACTACAGCCTTCAAAGCACGCATTGCAAGGTTTCCGTGTCCGATTTCACGACGGCCTATACCTCTCTGTGCCTTAGCCTCACCTGTCGCGAACGGAGGGAAGTTATAGTGGAGAACGAACTGCTGTGTCTCACGGACAAGCACCTCATCCATTTCCTTCATGTCAAGTTTGGTTCCGAGGGTAACACTTGCAAGAGACTGTGTCTCACCACGAGTGAAAATAGCAGAACCATGAGCACAAGGGAGATAGCCTACTTCGCACCAGATAGGACGAACCTCATCTGTCTTACGGCCGTCGAGACGCACGCCTTCATCGAGAATCATGTTTCTCATAGCAGCCTTCTCCTCATTGTTGTAATATCTTGCAACCATAGCGGCCTTAGCCTCCTGATCCTCTTCAGAGAGGGTTGCAAGGAAATCTGCCTTGATCTGCTCGAAACCGTCAGTTCTTTCCTGCTTCGGCTTAGCTGACTTTGCAAGAGCATAGCACTTGTCATAGCAGAACTCGTGAACTGCCTTCTTGAGATCCTCATCTTCCTCATCGTGAGGATAGTCTCTCTTCACGTCCTTGCCGAGTTCTTTGTTCAACTCTACCTGAACAAGGCACTGTTTCTTGATAGCCTCGTGAGCGAACTTGATAGCTTCGAGCATATCAGCCTCGCTTACTTCGTTCATTTCACCCTCGACCATCATAATGTTGTCATATGTGGCTGCAACCATGAGTTCGAGGTCACTGTCCTTCATTTCGCTGAAGGTAGGGTTAATCTTGAATTCACCATTGATTCTGGAGACACGTACTTCAGAGATAGGTCCTTCGAAAGGAATGTCACTGCATGCAAGAGCTGCAGAAGCGGCAAGTCCAGCAAGTGCATCAGGCTGTGTGTCAGCATCAGCTGAAATGAGGTTAACGTTCACGTATACCTCCAGGTGGAAGTCCTCCGGGAACAACGGTCTGAGTGCGCGGTCTACAAGACGAGAAATAAGAATCTCATAATCAGAAGCCTTGCCCTCACGTTTCATGAATCCGCCAGGGAATCTTCCTGCTGAATAGAATTTCTCTTTGTAATCTACCTGGAGAGGCATAAAATCTGTGCCTTCCTTAACTTCTTTAGCGCAAGTCACTGTGGCGAGGAGCATGGTGCCGCCCATTTTGATGACTGCAGATCCGTCAGCCTGCTTAGCAAGTTTTCCGGTCTCGATTTCGATTACCCGCCCGTCGGATAATTCGATTTTCTTGTTAATGATGTTCATTAGTGCTTCATTTGACCCGCCTTCCCCAATGGAAGTTGTTTTCTTTGCTTATTTCATATATCATCTCCCTGTAATCTGCAGCAGGTCATTTATTTTACAGACAAGGGTTGCTAATATTTTCGTGTCGAAGTGTCTATGGTCGCGAAAACAGACAACTTAAAAATGTGGTTATTCCTCCCGTTTAGAGGATCGCTTCTACTTCGTAGACCAGTTTATATAAAAACTGAAAAAGGCCGGCTCCCACCAGGAACCGGTCTTTTCGTTTCCTATCGTATTATCGACGGAGACCAAGCTCCTTAACGATCTTTCTGTATCTCTCGATGTCAACTTTCTGGAGGTAATCCAAAATCTGACGTCTTTTACCTACGAGACGGAGAAGTGAACGACGAGTAACAACGTCTTTCTTGTTCTTCTTCACATGCTCTGTGAGGTGATTGATACGGTAGGAAAATAGAGCAACTTGACTCTCAGGAGAGCCGGTGTCTGTATTAGACTTTCCGTACTTCGCGAAAATCTCCTGCTTCTTTTCAGCCTCTAAATACTCAGCCATTTCGCAAAAATTTTTGTTAATATGTAATAAATTCCTTTGTTCCCATCCGATACCGGACAAAAACGGCTGCAAATATAGCCATTTTTTCATATAAATCAAAAAGTTTCGACGAAAACTGATGATTATTCACCCTTTGCGCGATATCATAAGAGAGTCTGCCACTTACGACAAACTTAAATCACAACGAAGCCTGGCAAGCTTTATCTAGATATCTATTTCTAAAGTTTCGTGATATCGATAAAATGTCCCTGTGCATGCTGTTCGCGCCGGCAGCCCCCACTTGTTCCGCCAACCACTACAAGCACATCCGCGCTTTGCTAACGAGCTGTAATCACACGATATTTTTCTGACAATTCAGAGGCAACATTGAAGGGATTTTCTCCGGAAACCAAAGGGAAATCCTCATGCTGCAATGTCCATTGATATTCAAATTCAATGATATCTTTCTGATAGTCGTCCTGGGAAAACTGCCTTCCTGATTTCATGGCTGATATCACGGCTGAGGTGAAACGGCTCCAGCGCTCACGATAAAAACTGCGGGTAAGTCCAGCCCATCCCCTGTTTGCATAATCGTTAAGCTGAGTTCCTTTCTGTCCCCAGACTGAAACTATGCATCTTGCATTTTCTTCGTAATACTGTTTCTCCTGCTCAGTTTTTCCGAATTCCCTTGCATCTCTGATCCACTTTCCCATATTGAGTTCAATCGAGCAGGAAAGGAGCCTGTCCGAATCGGCTATGAGCTGGTCCATCTGAGCAGCCATTTTCTCCGCACCAAGGATATCATGCTTTTTGTAGCATTCCGTAAAACGGTCGCGGAAATCAGAAAAAAGATTTCCCAAAACCTGACGGCCGACATTGATCACATCAAACTTGAAAAGCGCATTGTCGATATCCCCGGCAGAAAGCAGTTCTTCCCAAATTCGCCATAACACATCATTGTCATAATGATACTCAGGCTGGGTATTCCAGCCCTGGACACCTTCCAACTGTGGCCTGGCATTTATCAGCACTGCCTGACCACATAGAGCAGGCTTCGTATATATATCCTCATGCAGTTTCTGCCAGGCCGAATTCACCTTTTCATTAACCTTTCCCCCTCTGCACAAAGACCAGGTCCTAATCCAGTCCTGCGGTCTCATATCTGGATTCCAGACCTTGTCAAAAACATATTCATACATCAACGGATTGACATCGAGACCTTCCAATGTGACGCCTACGCCGAAAACATTATCCCCGCCTTCTTCAAAGAGCCTGTTGATCTTGAAATCTACATCATCAATATCTCCTGCAAGCATGGTATTTCCGCCGAAATTACCAAGATAGCACCAGATGTACGGCTTGCCGTAATAATTCTTTGTTCTTCGCCACAGCTCCTCAAAATCACAATAGTAGTCAAGCAAGACCAATTTGTTCTCAGGCACCGCGTTCAGGAAAGCTTCAATCCGGGAGTCCGTCCATTTCTCAGCCGAATGATAGAACATCCACGTCATCTGAAGCCAGACAGCATCCTTATCTACAGATTCAATGGATTTGTATATCTTTTTCGACACATTTGAAAGGAACTCTTCGTTCCAGTCCGGAGAATCCACTTCATTGAAAGGGTCAATGCCATAGATATGGTCCGTACCGTAAACTTCAGTCTGCGCCTCAAGGAATCGTCTCTGTATTTCAGAATAGAGAGGATCTTCAGGGTCAATGAAATGGCTTCTGTATCGGTCGTCATATCCACCCCATTGGCTCATAGTATAAATCTTAGCCTCAGGACGTACTTGTTTCAACTCAGCAGGAACGTGCCCAGCAAATGCCGGCAAGACCGGTGTCATTCCCAATGAGCGCTCCCGTTTCAATATCTTTTTCTGCAATTCCTCCTGGTTTTCCAACCATGATTCAGGCAAAGGACTCTGCCAATAATCCACATTTGACATTCTATGCCAAGGGAGATGAGCCGGCCCTGTAAAATATGAACGGATCTGCTCGTCAGTCAAGCCCATGTCAGTCCATACTTTATACCATATTGATTCCTGCCCGGTAATCGCCAATGGCATATTGACACCATTAAGCGCCATCCAGTCTATAAGCCGCTCCCAGTCTGACCATTTCCAGTAAGGCATAGTATAGCCAAACGTGCAGTAGTTCAAGAAGAACCGGTTGGAGCATCTTGCACTTGCCTGGATTTTATCCTCCGGCAAAGGAAGAACCGAAGGCATATCGACAGGATCAGAGGCATACCAGGACACCCTGGTATTACAAAAATTCTTAAGGTAAGCATTGAGGCCTACAGCCATTGAATTGACCGTATTTCCTTTTATCAGTATCTTACCCTTATAAGTCTCAATAGAATAACTGTCAATGCTGTCTGGCTGATCTGAAAGATACTCAAATCTGAAACTATTTGAATGTTCCGGACAGAGTCTCCCTACCATTTCTTTCATTTCCGCCGGCGAATTGTCAGGCACACAACTTACTGAGAGCGCCATCAGCAGCACAAACAGTATTCTAGCGATATTTCTCATATATGATTCCCTATTTTTTCCCTATGGATTGCCAATATTATTCCACGATAAGTTCGCTGAGCGATTTCCACACATTTTTCTATCAATGCCTTGTCGTCCCGACGCACTCCGAGATTCATCATAAACCGACCCGTCACGATTGAGACAGCTGAAATATCCGCCGAACTCTTTTGAGTTCTTTCTCATAACGCGAGGCTATCTCTTTGAAATCTACATTGACCATGTTAAGCTACGACATTATTTAATTCCGGCACAAATATACAATTTTTTATTAATTTCACCATTATTTTTTAATTTTTTAATTTTAAGTTTAAGTCTTAGGAAATATTTTTATAAACAACACATAATGATTTAGAAACTGCGCGGAGTGAGTTCCGCCGCGGCCGACTGCTTGTCGGCGTGAAATCTCCATTGATGCATTACATACTTGCATAATTGCAAAAGCCCCAGAATCGCCATTACAGCGCTCTTGGGCCTTTATATCTTAAAATCAAAGTGCCAAAGACGGGATAATATCTTTTATCTGCAACTATAGCGATAATTATCGCTATAGTATACATTATATTCAACAAGAAAGTATATGGATTAAGAACTCAGGATTAGTCCTTGCCCACGTAGCAGGCTAATCCTTTGTGTACCCATATAGCCACAAAGATTTGTTCGAGATTCCTAATCTTGATAGATACACATGTGTCATAAATAATCATGGTGAAACGATTTGCAGGTTAAAAGACAACTATATCATTAATTCTCAACCTCTCTCATACACAGATGGTATATCCCTATCATCAGATCATATAACTAGACATAATTCCCAAACAGGAGAAGATGTTTGGAGCACACACATTCCATCCTTAGCAGATATAGAAAGTGACGCCCGTAAAAACACAACTATTATAGAACAAGGTACTTTGATTTGGAAATATCAGATTGACATAACTAACAGAGACGGAAGTAAAAAACGCGTCGTTTTTACAGTTAATGTGGAAACTGGAGAAGTCACAGAGCTTTAAGAAGGCAACCTACCAGCGAATAAGGCTATCTCTCTTTCGGATATGCCGAGTTTCGTTGCCAATGATTTCCATGGCTTTAACGCCGCAACAACCTCATTGACAATAGCTTCAGCCTCATGCCGTCTAAGCATATAATCTTCAGAGGCTTCAAGAAGAAGATTCAGATCCGCCTTGTTAGATGATGCTGTAATCAGAATACTTTGATAATCATTGGTCGTCGGATTCATATCGTATGCTGGAGCGAGCGTCCAACCACGCTTGGTAAGCAGAAAACCATGATTACGGAAATGGTCATCACTATTACCGACACAGATATTGAAGGCAACTCGGCGATAGAGTTCCCGCAGATTAGACTCCACATCACAGCAGTTCTGCAGGATAAAATCAACTATATCCAGATAGCCATTGCCTGTTCCTGCATTACACCCGTCTGTCAATCCAAGTAAAGTCATGGCAGAAGCAAAATGAATCCGTTTACCATCTTGTGTGCGATCAAAACGTCGGGACAGCAGCGTATGATATTTGTCCCCAGCATTCAACACGCCGGTTTCTGCCGCATGAATACCCGCGCTCTTCGCCAGAAGATGACAGAGGTGTTCCCAAAGTCCGACATCATAATCATCCTTACGCGAAGGAAATTTCGCCACATACAATGTCTTATGCTCATCTACAACACCAGCTTTCGGCCTGGCTCCACCAAGCGATGTGCCGGGATGGACGAGCTGTTGTATCCATTTTTTCTCGGGAAGAATATTCTCCTCTTCACTTTTTTCAATCTCCTGGCTCGCATACATCAGGTCTCTAACGCTTGCCAACGGAGGGATTGACAGTTTGTTCGCCACACAAATAAATTGTCCGTCCCCATCTGTCTGGCAGAGCATCGGCGAAACATCCGAAGATATCTCTGCCTGGCATTGTATATTGCACGCCGGCATAATTATTAACATCCGCACTAATAAGAAGGCTGCCATATTTGTGCAACCAGTCATTATCATATGCAAAACCATATGAATCATTTCCGCGCAGCGACTCATAGCTCAGCGATCCTACAAGCATCGGGGAATCAAGCCAATCAAAGTCAGCATAAACATATAATTTCTTCATACGCTATACTTTTTTAGAGGCGCGTTGCCTGGTAGTTAGTGCCATATCCTGCAGTTGTCTACCAAGTTCATCATCTTTCGCGAGAAGGAGAATATCATCATCCAATTGAAGAGCGTATAGAACTCGCAAATAAATGCCAATGGCCACCGTCGGAGACCCTTTTTCTATGCGGGACACCGTCAGTGGAGAACACGTCGCTCTCTCTGCCACTTGCGCCAAACTTAAATCACGGCGAAGCCTGGCAAGCTTTATCTGCTCACCAACGACCTTCATTTTCTCTTCCAGCTTTCTTGGCAACTTGGTGCCCATCGTAGACTTTGACATACCATAACAGTTCTTTACGTATGCAAAGTTACGACTTTTTATTTATTATATGATATGTTATCTACAAAAAAATCTGCGGCAGCAGAATGAAGTTCCACAACCGCAGATATCTATTTCTAAAGTTTCGTGATATCGATAAAATGTCCCTGTGCATGCTGTTCGCGGATTTGCGCCTCGAAAGCACGACGCTTGGCAGCATTGACCCTATTCCTGGCGAGAATATTCGGGACGGCGACACCTATGGCGATGGCGGCGATTATCAGAGAGGCATTCAGGCCGTTCACGCCGGCAGCCACGAAATCCGCCATCTGCTCGTCAGGTGTGCCTGGGGCCATAATCAGCGAATACAGAGCGCGGTACATCAGCACTCCAGGCACCATCGGGATGACACTTGCGATAGCCAAAATCTGATGCGGGGTGTGGAAAACATGGGTCGCCTTAATACAGATTATAGATACCAATGCTGAACCGGCAAGCGAACCTATAATACCGCCCTGGCCCAAACTGAACGAACAGTACATATCAGGATGCAGGCTCACCAAATTCCTGGTACACACTGCAATAAGACCACCTACGGCAACCACAGGGAGAAGACGCTTCGGGATATTGAAAATCATGGAGAAACCCATCGCAGATATCGCTGCCGCAGTCGCATACATCCAGTACGGATGCTCCGGCACCATAGGAATGGACATGATATCCGGGGCGAAATGGAAGGTCCAGCCGCAAACCTTGAGGGCGAAAAGAATACCGAACGCCATACCCATCATCATCATGACAGTATTGATCGCACGTTCCAGCCCCATACGGAAATTCGTATCCAACATATCATCCACGAAATTAATGAGCGGCACTCCAGGAACGATGAATAACGCGCAAGCCAAAAGCGGATGCAACGGCGTAGATGTCCAAGCAGGGAGATAGGTCGTAAGCCAAGCCACCATAGTCGAAATAAATGCCGCTATAGCTATGGAAAAATACTTGTTGACCTCCAACTTGTTAAAATAAGCCCTGCAGTTAAACCCGATAAAAGCAGCCAAAGAAGCATACAGGAACGCCACCCAGTCACAACCGAACTGTATACAGAAACCGCCGCAGGCCAACGCCGCTCCGGTCGAAGTCACAAGCTGATTGTAATTACGCGGACGACGTGCTATCTTCTCCAACTCCTCCTCATACTGCTCTGCCGAAAAATTCTTTCTTACCGCCTTGAAAGTCAAATGACTTATAGACTCGATGGTAGTAAAATTAATACCATCCTTCACCCGCTTCTGAAACTTCGTAAACGAATGAGTCTCATCACTATAATTCACCATAAGAATATTATGGTCGATAAACAGATGCAGATTCTTCTCAGTAAAACCCAAGAACAACGCCGCCCTGACCATATTCCTGCGAATCCTGTTGGTATCAGCCGCACTCTCCAGCAAAAGTTGTCCCGTACGTAGAAGCAAATCCAACCTTTTCCGCAAAGAAAGAAGGATATTATCCTCTGTGGCGTTCGCCATCATCTCCGGCGATACCTGCATCTCATTCATACTATTCATTAGTCAAGTCATTTTATTTTCTGCAAAGTTACAAGGTCTTTATCTAATCAGCAAAAAACTAAAACGGATAACCTTGCACGACTTTACCTTTTTTTGTATGTTTGTGAAAAACATAGAGTTTATGAAACGTCGCGAATTCCTGAAAACGAGTGCAATCGCCGCCGGCGCAAGCCTGCTGAGCGGCAACGCATGGGCTGCCGCCGTCAACGCCGGAAAAGAGTCCACCCCTGCCGGAAAGTTTTTTTCGGCTAATGTCAATGCCGGTGTCACGTCCCGCATGAAACTTTCATTCGAACCATACGAACTGAAACTCAAGCATGTATTCACCGTTTCATCATTCTCCAGAAGCACTACCCCCGACGTTCAGATAAGAATAGACTACGACGGATTCACCGGATATGGTGAAGCCTCCATGCCTCCATACCTTGGACAAACAGTGGATAGCGTATGCAACTTCCTGAAAAAAGTGGACCTCGGACAGTTCAGCGACCCATTCTGCATAGACGACATCCTGACTTACGTGGACAGCCTCTCACCGGGCGACACGGCAGCCAAAGCAGCCATAGACATAGCCCTGCACGACCTCGTAGGCAAAATGATAGGAGCTCCTTGGTATAAAATGCTGGGACTGAACCCTGCCAAAACGCCCGACACCACATATACGATAGGCATCGACACCGACGAAATGGTTAAACTTAAAACCAAGGAAGTCGCCGGGCAGTTCAACATACTGAAAGTAAAAGTCGGAACACCGCGTGACAGGGAAATGATCACAGCCATACGCGAAGTCACTGACCTGCCTATCGCCGTCGACGCAAACCAAGGATGGAAAGACAAGGAAAAGGCATTGGACGAAATCTTCTGGCTGAAAGAACATGGCATCGTCATGGTGGAGCAGCCTATGCCGAAAGAAATGCTGGACGCAAATGCTTGGCTGACAGAGCGAAGCCCGCTTCCGACATTTGCCGACGAAGCTATCCAGAGGCTGAAAGACATCCCTTCAATAAAAGGCGCATACACTGGAATAAATATAAAACTCATGAAATGCACCGGCATGCGCGAAGCGTGGAAAATGATGAACTATGCACGTGCTGAAGGCATGAAAGTGATGATCGGCTGCATGACCGAGACCTCTTGCGCCATAGCTGCCGCCGCGCAGCTCTCACCAGGCGTAGACTTCGCAGACCTCGATGGTAATCTGTTGATTGCCAATGATATTTTCAAGGGTCCGACAGTAGAGAAAGGTAAGATTGCCCTCAACGATCTGCCAGGACTTGGACTTACGAAGTTATAATACACACGACGAGAACCTCCGGAAACGCGTGACTCCCGCGAGGCTTCAGACACAGCGCAAAAAGCAAAATAAACAACCATGAACCTACCGAGATTTTTCACCATAGCAGCTCTATTGTTAGGAGCAACAGGATGTAACAGAACCGATTACAGTTGGGAAAGCGATCTGCAGCACAGGCTCGCCATAGACTTCTGCAGAACACGTGCAGAAGTAACCGAATATATCCACAAATACATCCCGGAAGCGAACGACTCCATGATAACCGCATGGACAAACAGCGGAAAACTCGAAGCCATGACACTGGACGGGGAACTCCGCTATTTCAAGAACGCCGCCCCGAACCTGTTCCGCATCGACGAATACTGCAACAAAAGGAAAGAAGCCATAACCGGCAAAATCACCTCCACATACCATAACCTCGGAGAACAGAATATTCAGAAAATCGCAGAAGACATACGTTCAGGGAAAAACGCCGACAAAGACGCCACTGCGAAACCCGGCGGTTATCTATCAGGCGACAAATACATCGGCGAACCTGTACGAATGAGAGTAAGATACACCCTCACAGTAGATTCGGGTGCAGTCCCTGACGGCGAAACCATACGCTGCTGGCTCCCCTACCCGAGAACCGACGTCCCGAGACAGAAAGACGTGAAATTCATCGAAGCCGGCTGGACCACCAGACCGACCAATTCCGCCTCACCACAATACTTCCGCACCGAACTAAAAGATGCTGAAGGGATTACGTTTTCCGGCAATGCTTCCCCACATAGTTCTCTCTACATGGAGGCAAAGGCGTCGTCAGGCTGGCCGACAGTGTTTTATGAAGAATTCGAATACACCTGCTACGGCGAATGGTTCCCTCTCGGGATAACACCGGAAGACACCGACAACATTCACAAAAACACAAAAGATATCCAAGCAACAAAACCTGAACAATACTTGGGAGAACGTGAAAAGCACATAATCTTCACCCCGGAAATCATCGCCCTCAGAGATTCATTGACCCAAGGAATCAGCGAACCGGTCCTCAAGGCGAAAGCCTTTTATGAGTGGATAGACGCGAATTTCCCGTGGGCGTCTGCTCGCGAGTACTCCACCATCCCGAACATTCCGGAATACGTACTCGCGAATGGTCACGGCGACTGCGGACAAGTCAGCCTGCTGTTCATAACACTCTGCAGATCAGCAGGTATCCCTGCCAGATTCCAAAGCGGATTCATGATGCATCCTGGCGACGACGGCCTACACGACTGGTCAGAAATCTGGCTTGAAGAATATGGATGGGTTCCAGTAGACCAGTCATTCGGCGGAGAACACTACCTCGGGGCCATCGATTCATACAGATTCGTCGTAAACAACGACTACGGACAGGAGTTCATTCCAAAGAAAAAATATCCACGAAGCGAAACCGTTGATTTCCAGCGCGGTGAAGTAGAATGGAAAGGCGGAAACCTTTATTTCGACAATTGGGATTACAAAATGGAGGTAACGTATTTAAAATAATTGTTACCTTTGCACCCCTTTAACGGATAAACGGCAGACAGTGCCGGAACATTACACATAAAACGGACATATACAAATGAAGAAATCCTCGATCATCAGAACGGGTATCTCTTTGATACCCATGATTGTACTTGTAACCCTACTGATTCTCAACATATCATTCTTCGGAAGCGACGCCATCCTCGGAGCCAGTCAGGTAGCCCTGCTCTTCTCCGCAGGAATATGCGTCTGGCTCGCCATGTGGCTCTTCAAAAAGCCGTGGCAAGACTTCGAAGATGCCATCAAGAGCAATATCGGAGACGTTACCACTGCAATCGTGATTTTGTTCCTGATCGGCGGAATATCAGGAACTTGGACCATGAGCGGTACAGTTCCGTCCCTCATTTACTATGGGGTGCAGATCATATCCCCGAAGATTTTCCTTCTCACGGCATGTGCAATCTGCGCCTTCATTTCCGTGATGATAGGAAGTTCATGGACCACCATCGCCACCATCGGAGTCGCACTGATGGGAATCGGCAAGGCACAGGGTTTCAGTGACGGCATGATAGCCGGCGCCATCATCTCCGGTGCATATTTCGGAGACAAGATTTCGCCACTTTCCGACACCACCGTCATGGCCTCATCCATCGCCGGCACTCCCCTGTTCAAGCACATCAAATATCTGATGCTCACCACAGTGCCATCATTTGCATTGACCCTGATCATCTTCCTCATACTGGGATTCCTCCATACCGGCCACGACGCTACGCAGATCACTGTCTACACCGAAACACTCGACTCCAAATTCAACATCTCGCTCTGGACGCTGGTGGTTCCCGTGATCACCGGAATCATGATTGCGCGCAAGATGCCGGCCCTCACAGTCCTCGGCATTTCCACCGTCCTCGCCGCCGTCTTCGCGATAATTCTCCAGCCGCACATAATAAATGAGATTGGGGTCAATGCCTTGGAGTCCATGGGTTTAAACGGAAAGGGCGGACAGGCCGGAGCATTGTTTACCGGTATCGTGAAGACCATCTATGACTCCGTTTCGGTGAGCACCGGCGTGGCTGAAGTGGACAAACTTGTATCATCGAGGGGTATGTTGGGAATGCTCAACACCGTTTACCTGGTCATCAGCGCCATGTGCTTCGGGGGCTGCATGAAAGCCAGCGGCATGCTGCATCACTTGGCATCTCTCATCTTGCCTATGACCAAGACCAGGACAGGACTCGTGGCATCCACTGTCGGAACAGGTGTTATCCTCAATGGTGTCATTTCCGACCAGTACCTGGCCATCATCCTGACTTCAGATATATACAAGGATATCTACGCGAAACGCGGATATGAAAGCAGACTGCTCGGAAGATCTGTAGAAGACTCTGCCACAGTCACTTCCCCACTTTATCCGTGGAGCAGTTGCGGTATGACACAGGCCACCATCCTTGGAGTACCGACATTGGCCTACTTCCCGTTCTGCTTTTTCAATATAATAAGCCCGGTCATGAGCATCATTATGGCCATAACCGGGTATAAGATATTCCGTAGGGACGCAGCCCCGAAAGAAGATTAGTTTTTTTATTCTGCTATTTTGCAGATCAATGTCGCTGAGGTGCAGGAGAGGACTTCCACTTTAACGTAATCGCCTACGTGATAACGTCCCGGAGCTGTCGGCTCTGAAGCCTCGGCAAGTTCTGCAGGGAAGACGCACATTTTATTGTTGGAAGCTCTTCCGCAGAGTTCCTTGTCACTGCGTTTGGATGTTCCTTCCACCAAGACAGTCAGCACTTTACCCACGTCTTTCTTATTGCTTTCCAGGCTCAGTTCATTCTGGAGGGCAATGATTTCGTTCAGACGGCGGGTCTTTTCCTGCGGCACGATATCGTCAGGATATTTGCGCGCTGCCAATGTTCCCGGACGCTCTGAGTACTGGAACATATAGGCATAGTCGTATTTCACTCTGCGCATGATATCGAGGGTGTCCTGGTGATCCTGCTCAGTTTCACCGCAGAAGCCGGCGATGATATCCGTAGTTATGGCGCAGTCCGGCATGGCCTGACGGATACGTGCCACTCTGTCGAGATACCATTCACGTGTATAGCGGCGTCTCATCTTTTCGAGCATGACATTGCTTCCTGACTGAACCGGCAGATGGATGTGGCGGCAGATGTTGTCGAACTTCGCCATGGTATCTATCACCTTATCACTGATGTCTTTAGGATGCGATGTAGAGAATCTCACACGTAGAAGAGGACTGATTTCCGCTACCATAATGAGGAGGTCGGCGAAATCCACTTTTTCCTCAGGATTCTCAGGATTTGTCCAAAGATATGAATCCACATTCTGTCCGAGAAGGGTCACTTCCTTATATCCTTTCGAGAACACATCACAAGCTTCACGTACGATTGTATGAGGGTCGCGGCTGCGCTCCACGCCTCGGGTATAAGGTACGACGCAATATGAGCAGACATTGTTACATCCGCGCATGATGGAAATAAATGCCGAAACGCCGTTGCGGTCGATACGGACAGGCTCGATATCACCGTATGTTTCCTCTTTGGAGAGTTCCACGTTAATCTGCGGCTGTCCAGGAGCGATGCGTGAGAGCAACATCGGAAGCGATCTGTATGAGTCCGGTCCTGCGACGAAATCCACACGTCCGCTTTCAAGCAGTTTCTCTTTAAGTCTCTCGGCCATACAGCCTACTATGCCGACAAGAACTCCGTCATGAATTTTCTTATGACCATGGAACTGGTCGATTCTGCCCCAGATACGCTGTTCGGCATTGTCCCTGATGGAACAGGTGTTCGCCATCACGACATCGGCGTCGTCCATATTCTCGGTGCGGTCGTAACCGGCCTTTTTGAGAATGGAGAAAATAACTTCCGTGTCATTTACGTTCATCTGGCAGCCGTAAGTCTCGATATATACTTTTTTGTTACTCATAATCTACATGCTTTTCTGATAAAAAAGTTTGGCATGGCCTCTGAACGCACTGTATGGCACATTCATTGCCTATTTGATATGCAAAGTTATAATTTTTATTAATTTTTTCTATATTTGTAATCTGAGTTTCCATATTGGGGACCAAGATTTGAACGATATAAGAAGATGAAAAACAAAGTATTGATACTTATCACAGCGATTATTTCACTGTTGGCGACCTCCTGTGGGAAGATTCATGAAATCGGAGTCAATTCATACGACATAGTTTCGATAACGCCGTCAGGGCTCAGAAGTATAGACGCAGTAATCGCTGTTGGCATACATAATCCGACATTCGCATTTAAAGTAACTGACATTTGCGGCACAGTTTATCATAACGGCAGCCCGCTTGTAGATTTCAGTGCAGAACCGGTAGAGGTTCACAAGAAATCTGACGACATATACAATATTAGTGGAAGGGCAACTCTTGCGAAGGGTGTCTCGATTCTGAATCTCATGGCACTTGTCCGTGACCTCAACCCTGAATCTTACACTTTCGACGTGTCCGCAAAAGTGACTGCGAAAGGTTTGAGCAAGACCATAAGCAAGAAGAATGTCCCTCTCTCCCAGTTCACAGAAGGCAACGGAAAATAACGTAACAACATCATTGACAGAAACATTGACAAAAATGAAAAAGATTATCATACTTATTCTGGCCGCGATAATTCCGGCATTGGCATCATGGACGGCCGGGGCGCAGGAAGTTCCGGCAGCGGTCGATACGACGGTTTTTATGCTGCCGCCGACAGTCGATTCCACTCTTGTGGGCAAATCGGTTTTCAACCTTCTCACCTCGCAGGAGGCCGGAAAAGTGAGCCTGCACCAGTCTCAGGCTATTGTCAATGCCATGAAGGCGCATTTCGGGGCGAATCCTTCCAGGACGCTCACAGGTTATCGCGTGAGAATTTTCTTCGACAACAGCCAGAACGCACGAGGCGCGTCTGAAACCGCGTTGAACAGTTTCAGGGAGATGCATCCTACTGTGCCGGCATACAGGAGTTATCAGAATCCGTTTTTCAAGGTGGCAGTAGGTGATTTCAGGACGAAATCAGAGGCTATGGAATTTTTGCAGAAGGTGAAGGGTACGTTCCCGGCATCTTTTGTAGTGAAAGAGCAAATCCATTATCCGTCAGTTCTTTAAATTATAGTCTATGCTGAAACAGGAATTGGGACTGAAACAGGTCCAGAAATTATCACCGCTCCAGATACAGACTATCAAGCTGATAGAGCTTCCCATACAGGATTTGGAACAGAGAATCCGTAAAGAGTTGGAAGAGAATCCTGTTCTGGATGACGAGACTCCTGAATCGAAGGATGAGGATGGAGAGGAACAGCCGAGAGAGGTGTCGCTTTCAGATATAAAGGAGGACGATTCCATTCCGGATTACAAGCTTCGCGTGAATAATTACGGAAAGGATGAACGTCCTGAGTACAATACTTTTTCTGTCAAGGAGAGTTTCACCCAGAGTCTGATGGAACAGCTCGGATTCAGGAATTTAAGTGAGCATCAGCATGATATAGCTGCTTTTATCATAGGCAGTCTGGATGAGGACGGGTATCTCAGAAGGGATATCGACAGTCTCGTGGATGATCTCGCTTTCAGGATGAATATCGAAACCACACCTGAAGAGGTGGAGAAGATGCTGCATATCATTCAGGAGTTCGACCCGCCAGGAATCGGCGCACGTGATTTGAGGGAGTGTCTGTTGATTCAGCTAAAGGGGCTCAAGCAGACTCCGGATGTCATTAATGCACAGAGGATTCTTACGGACTGGTTCCAGGAGTTTTCGAACAAGCATTTCCAGAAGATTATGACCAGGCTGAACCTTTCTCAGGATGAGATGAAGGCGGCCATGGCGAGAATCGTGAAGCTGAATCCGTCTCCAGGCGGACAGATCGACGATTCGTATAATGATCAGGCTCAGCAGATTGTGCCTGACTTCATCTTGTCGCTGGAGAATGGGGAACTCAAACTTACCATGCCTCGTTTTTCCATTCCGGAGATCAGGATAAACAAGAAATATGCAGACCTTCTCATGGATGCCGCAAATTCATCTGAGCGTCAGAAGAAGGAGGCTGCCACATTCGTGAAGCAGAAGATGGATTCCGCGAAGTGGTTTGTGGAGGCTCTGAAGCAACGTCATAATACTCTGCTGAGTACCATGCAGGCGATAATCGATTATCAGCATGATTATTTCATGGACGGGGACGAGTCCCACTTGAAACCGATGGTACTGAAAGATATCGCGTCCAAGACAGGATTCGACATTTCCACGATTTCACGAGTGGTGAACAGCAAGTATATAGAGACTCATTTCGGTATCTTCCCTCTGAAGTATTTCTTCTCGGAAGGTCTTGAGAATCAGCAGGGTGAAGAGGTATCTACAAGGGAGCTGAAGAAGGTTCTCCAGGACTTTGTGGACAAGGAGGACAAGCACAAGCCACTTACTGATGATGAGCTTGTGACGCTCATGAACGAAAAGGGTTACAAAGTAGCCCGACGGACTATAGCCAAATATCGCGATCAGCTGAACATCCCTAAAGCACGACTACGTAAAGAGTTATAGTACATAACTTAGATAACATAGCGGTTAAGGGCCGCTGAAACATAAAACGTTATACAGAAATGGAACAGAAATATATCCTTGCTCTGGACCAGGGCACAAGTTCTTCAAGGGCGATAGTCTTCGACCATGACGGACACGTATGTGCAACAGCACAGAAAGAGTTTACTCAGCATTTTCCGAAACCGGGTTGGGTCGAGCATGACCCTAAAGACATCTGGTCTTCCGAGGCTTCAGTCATAGCAGAGGCCATTACCACATTGGGAATCAACGGTTTGAATATTGCCGGTATCGGAATTACTAACCAGAGGGAGACCACAATCGTCTGGGATGCGGAGACAGGAGAGCCGGTTTACAACGCTATTGTGTGGCAGGACCGCAGGACATCAGAGTATTGCGACGGCCTGAAGGCGCAGAACCTGACAGGGTTCATCCGCGAAAAGACCGGTCTCATCATCGACGCTTATTTCAGTGCCACCAAGATCCGTTGGATTCTGGAGAATGTCCCTGGAGCGCGCGCCAAGGCTGAGGCAGGCAAACTGCGTTTCGGAACAGTGGACACCTGGCTCATCTGGAATCTCACCCGCGGTGAAGTCCATGTCACTGACGTGAGCAATGCTTCCAGGACTATGCTTTTCAACATCCATACTCTCGCATGGGATGAGGAGCTTCTGAAGCTATTCGACATTCCTATATCCATGATGCCTGAAGTGCGTTCTTCAAGTGAGGTTTACGGATATACCAAGACTACGATATTTGCTCATAAGGTTCCTATCGCAGGTATTGCAGGAGACCAGCAGGCTGCTCTTTTCGGTCAGATGTGTACCGCACCGGGTTCTGTGAAAAACACTTATGGCACAGGATGTTTCCTTCTTATGAACAGTGGAGAGAAACCTATTTTGTCTTCTCATAATCTTCTTACCACTGTGGCCTGGAAGATAGGCGACAAGGTAAATTACGCTCTGGAGGGCAGTATTTTCGTAGGCGGTTCAGCTATCCAGTGGCTCCGCGACGGGCTCGGCATAATAAAATCATCTTCGGAAGTAGAGGCATTGGCCATGACCGTACCGGACAACGGCGGAGTCTATTTCGTACCGGCATTGACCGGACTGGGCGCGCCTTACTGGGATCAGTACGCGAAGGGGACGATTTGCGGGATCACACGAGGGACGACGGCGGCTCATATTGCGCGTGCGGCTCTCGAGGGTATTGCTTTCGAGACGATGGATATCGTGCATGCGATGGAGAAGGATGCGGGTATCAAACTGACGGAGTTGAAGGTGGACGGAGGCGCATCGAAGAATAATCTGATGATGCAGTTCCAGGCTGACATATTGAATACCAAGGTTATACGTCCTAAGGTTATCGAGACGACGGCTATGGGTGCCTGCTATCTGGCCGGTCTGGCGACGGGTTACTGGAGTTCGCTGGATGAGATCAAGAGTCAGTGGCATGCCGACAAGGAGTTTACGCCGCTTGCTCCTGCAAATAAGGTTCATGATTTGAAGGAGGGCTGGGCTGATGCGATGAGGAGGACATTGTCAGGAAAGGAATAACCAAAAACGTGGAAATATGGAAATAACTTTGTTTACAGAATGTGTATTCGAATTCATCGGCACGATGATTTTGTTACTCATGGGAGACGGCGTGTGCGCAGCTTGTACTCTGGAAAAGTCTAAAGCGAAGGGGGCCGGATGGATTGTCATTTCGCTTGCGTGGGGTTTCGCCGTGATGTGTGGAGTGTTCGTGGCCGGTCCATATTCCGGTGCTCATCTTAATCCTGCCGTAACTCTGGGACTTGCTATTGCAGGGTCCTTCAGTTGGTCTGCTGTGTTGCCTTATATGGTGGCGCAGATGCTCGGCGGTTTTGTGGGAGCCCTGTTGGTTTACGTATTTTATGTGGATCATTATCGTGCAAGTTCGCAGAATCCTGACGGAATACTCGGGACTTTCTGTACAATGCCGGCTATCGAGCACAAGAGTGTGAATTTCCTCAGCGAGCTTATCGCAACCTTCGTTTTGATGTTCATTATCCTGGCGTTAGGCACTTCTGGAAATACAGCTTCGTTCGGGGGCAGCACTATCAATATCGGTGGCATCGGAGCGTTCCCTGTAACATGTCTGATTATGGCGCTGGGTATGTCTCTCGGCGGAACTACAGGTTACGCCATGAATCCTGCAAGGGATCTTGCTCCGCGTATCGCCCATGCAATTCTGCCTATAGCAGGAAAGCGTGACAGCGGCTGGGGCTACAGCTGGGTACCAGTGTTTGGTCCGCTCGCCGGAGCTGCACTCGCTGCCGGGGTTTATCTGCTGGTTTATTAGGCTGATTATTTTTGAGGACGCCAAATCAGAAATTGATCATAAGTGCACCGATGCCGTGACGCGGGTCGGTGCATTTTTCGTATTATATGGTCATCGGCGATGCCGGCGGCGGCCAGAGGTCCCACTGGAGACCTTCGCTTCGCTCATCCCTCCGGCTATCGCCGGCACCTCCCATTTACGGGGTCATGGGTGACCACGGGTCTCCAGTGGGACCTCTGACCGCCTCTGAAATACACGTTTGGATAATTCCTCCAGGTTAAAACGTTTTCCACCGGATAAACTGTTCAAAATGAGCATTTTGTCCGGGCAAAGGCCGTTCTGCCGGATATTTTTCTGATTTGGTGCTAATGTGTCATGGCCGTTCAGAGATAAAATATCAATTTACAATTTGTTTCTTAAGATTTATTTTGTACATTGAGGTCGAATTGCTACAGACACTATGTTTAACCGCAAATGTCTATCGTATGAGTAAGCTAATGTGTTCAATGGTATTCCTTTTATGTCTCGGAATATCATCGGTCTTCGGACAAGTTGTAGATAATCCTCAGGATAAAACGTCACTGAGTGTGACAGTTACTGAAGCTGGAACTGAGAATCCGATAGAGATGGCTACGGTATATATCATTCCGGTAGGTGATACCCTGGTAACATCTTTTGGGTTTACGGACAAGAGAGGAGTTGCCCTGCTGAAATTCTTTGACCCGGGAAAGTATAATGTAAATGTTCAGATTCTAGGTTTTAAGCCTTATACCAAAGAGATGGAATTTTATCCTAGAATACTCGGAAGGGTGGAAGTAAAACTCGAGGAAGATCTTGAGGGACTTGAGGGTGCCAAAATAACGGAGATGGGTGACCTTGTGACCATGAAAGGCGATACGCTTATATACAATGCGACATCATTCCAGACAGGAAGCAATGCTAACTTAGGAGATTTGCTTAAGAAAATGCCTGGCATAGAGGTGGTTAACGGACAGGTTAGCGTCAACGGAGAACCTGTGAAAAGAATAACCGTGGAAGGAAAGACTTTCTTTTTCGATGATCAGTCCAAGGCGTTGGAGAACCTGCCTGCATTCATCGTAAACAAGATAAAGGTTTTCGACAGTGAAGACAACAGAAGACCGGGCATGAGGGCGAAGAAGAAAGAAATGGATGTAAGACTGAAGGAAGAATATCGCGAATCCTGGTTCGGCAGAGCATCCGTAGAAGGAGGCGCATCTGTCAGGAGTAAAAAGTCTGATATATTCAATGACGATACCAAGGGTTTGTACAATGCCAAGTTATATGCCCAATTCTACGGGGAGAAGGATACATTTACCCTTCTTGGCGGCGGCAATAATGTAAATCACAGCCAATTATCCAGAGCCTCTTCTGGGGTGACCGACGTTGCATCGGGCGGATTGAACTACAATACATCCAGAATCAACGGGTATGAAACTAATGGGGCCGCCACATACGACTTCCGTAATAATATGAGCCTTTCGGATTCCCGTCGCACATCGTTCCTCAGTTCGGGAGAACAACTGGCAATAAATCGCAGCCAGAAAAGCAATGATATAACTCATTCTGCCAAAGCAGACTTTAGCATAGGTGATTCACAACTTGCTCGTGACGGGTTTAAAGTCACAGGACGATTCCTCTACAATAGAAAAAACACAACGAATGAAAGTAAATCTTCTACGGAAAATTCCAAGGGAGAAGAACTCAACGGAAGCGAATCATTGACAGATTCCAACTCTGATAATTTTAGCGCAAGAGTAAAACTGGATGCCAGATATGATTTAGATAGAGAGATGAAGCATCGAGTAACTTTCGGGGGACTTGTCGACTATAACGGAAAGCGAGGAAACAGTAGCGAATCAGCTATAACCCGCTTTAATTCATTGTCCGAAAGACGAAGTCTCCTATATAATGATAAATACGACGGAATCAGCCTGAATGGGTATCTGAATTATTCTGTCTCTTTGTCACCTGCGTGGCAACTAAGTTCCGAGTTGACTGCCGATTATGACTACTTCAGGGAAAACAGAGATGCCGACAATGCGGTAGACCATAGCCGCAACGACTATTACTCAAGGCGTACTACCGGAAGACGCATGAACCTCAAGCAAGACATTTTTGCTCAATTCGGAACTAAGCGTACAACTGCAATTCAAACGGATTTCGGCCTGAGTGTATATGAAGATAATTTGAAGGACTACTCCAAATCATATGGGGTTAAGGAAAACACTTATGACAGTTGGCAAATAAGCATAGGACCTAAGTTTGGAATTTCATCACAAGCGAGTTCATGGCATTATTCATTTTACACAAACGGAAAAACTATGACTCCTACACGGCAGGAAACTGACTGTTCTGCGCCCGATTTCTCTAACCCTGTGGACATATCGACAGGTAACATCTACCTTAAGACCGGTTATCGTCAGGATTTCAGTTTGTCAGTGATACGTGGTTCGAAAAGGCGCGGAAGCAATTTTATGGATATCCGTCTTCGCGGTGCCATGAATTTGAACGAGATTATCAGAGCGAGTTGGTATGATCTTTCAGCGATAAGGTATTCGATTCCAGTCAATTCAAAGCATCCGGCCTATAATGTCGGGCTTAATGTGACATATTCAAAATCGCTGAATAAAAAGCGGAGCCTCAATTTGACCATTACCCCAAAGACTGATTTCAGGACTGGTACCATGTATGTTTCGAATGGTCCGCTCAAAGGCATTGACCAAGAAAAATTCGATTATGCCGATATGATGAAGTGGCTGTACGGAGACAAGAATGGCAGCGAGTTTTACAGTGGCAGAAGTGGTTTCATCGAGAATCGTACGCAGAATCTGAATTGGACGGTGAATGCGGATCTGAAGTATGAATTGAAGAATTGGTCTTTGAGAGAAGGATTGTCGGCGACCAATACATGTGCCTGGTATTCAGCGTCCCCCGATGCGGAAATAAACAACTGGCGTATAAACACATATACAGAGGCCCTCTGGAAGAATCGTCAAGGATGGGAAGTGGAAGGACGTCTGGATTTTAACTGGTACCGGGGTTTCAGTTCCGGCTACAACAAGCCTGACTGGTTACTGAATATGAGAATAGCAAAGGCGATCAAGTTGTTCACTATCAGCCTTTCGGCATATGACATACTCGATAACTCAAGGTCTTTTTCACACATTGCATCAGCGGAATATGTGGAAGATACGTATAGAAACAGTCTTGGGCGCTGTATTCTCTTAGGCGTATCCTTCAATTTTGGCAAGTGGAGTTTTGCCAGAGAATCGAGAATGAAGTTCATGGAAAAAGTGAGTGATCTTTAGTGACACTCGCCGTGCTGAGAGATGCGTGACCACGGGTCTCCGCCAGGTTACGCAAGCGGCAGAAGTCGAAATTCAGTCCGCGAATTGCGAAGCACCTGAGCGGACGAGTCCGACCTCCCGCCGCAACCACGTTAATCTCGGACAACCTGGCGGGTCTATATTGCCAAGTATACGATATAACTTATTGATAAACAGATTAATATAAACACGCAGCAACAATAGAATCCTGCCAGGTCCTATGTTTTTTCATACAACCTGGCAGATTTTACGCGCAGTTAATATAACTATAATAACCTCTGGAGCAACGTTTTACAATATTTATATCTTTATTATCTTGCCGCCAAGTTGTCCAGCCTTCAGACAGATTTTTACGCAGGACTTGTTACGAATGCATTGAATTTATATTGGAGTTTCCTGAGAAAGTCATTATCTTTGTGTACCTGTATTGGTACACAAAGATTAAGTGTAAAGATTATGGCAGTTATACAAATTACATCGAGAGAATTTCGGGAAAAGCAGGCATCTATGTTTGCACTCGCCGATAAAGGTGCACAAGTGGTTATCAGACGTAGAGGTAAGGTCTCCTATCTGCTAACACCTGTTTACGATAATGACTATGTCCTTTCTCCAGAAGTGGAAGAGAGGCTTGAAGAGGGACGTAAGCAATATAAGGAAGGTAATGTTACGACCTGTAGAACAAAAGAGGAACTTAATGACTTCCTGGAATCGCTATGAGCCAATATACGATTGAATTTACCCAAATCGCGATTAAGACCATATCGAAATACAAGAAATCCAATCCTTTGCAATACAAGAAGTTGGTAAAACTTCTTGATGAAATGATGGAGCATCCGAGAACTGGTACTGGACATCCGGAGCCGTTAAAATCAGGCGATTCGATAACATATTCCAGACGGATATCCAAGAACGACCGTCTAATTTATGACATATATGAGGAGAAGGTTACTGTGCTGGTCTTGACAGTAGAGGGTCACTACGACGACAAATAAGATACCGTCACGCGGGGCGGTGCATTTTCCGTATTATATGATTATCAGCGATGCCGGCGGCGGTCAGTGCCCGCTCGCTCAGGTGCTTCGCAATTCGCTCTCCGGGCACTGCCGCCGACCGGCCACGTAACGATATCCGAACAAAATACCGTCACGCCAGCGGCAGGAGTCGGAACTCAGGCCGCGAATTGCAAAGCACCTGAGCGGACGAGTCCGACTTCTGCCGCGACCAGGTTAATTTCGGACGCCCTGGCAGTTCGATGTCGCCAAATCAGAAATAAAATCCGGAATTGATCATAAGTGCACCGATGCCGTCACGTGGGTCGGTGCATTTTCCGTATTCTACGGTCAGGACGAAATTATGATTCAGGATAAAACGGATGGCACCGCCCGCGGAGACGTGAAAATGCTCTGAAGCATCGGCATTGACAAAACGCGAATAAATCTCTGGCGACAGTCCTGTCTTGTTTTGCAAGCCATTCTCGCGGAAGGCGCGGATGCCGTCGCAGAAACAGCTGGCCATCAACCCGATATGCTGCTTCCATATCGTAACTGAAGCGAATTTCCAACGGAATTCGGTGTTGAACCATCCGACGGACGGACTCTGCACACGGTTATACATGATGCCACGGACCATACGGTAACCACCCAAACCGATATTGTCATAATTCGACTCTCCAGGCGAGAAACAAGGATACAGATACCACGGAGCTTTCCCTGCAAAACCATGCCACTCAACGCGATATGCGAATGTAAGTTTATCTTGCACAAGAGGGACATACTGACGAAAAGAAGCATTGACCTTAACGAAATTATCGGACGAACCCATGAATCGGGCTCCGGCAGTCACACTCGCATGGGCGAGGATCCCGCGCGATGGCACATTCTCGAAGTCCCTGGTATCCAGCACGATACCGGCTCTGATTGCGGAAGAAAACTTCGAATTCGAGATAGCCGTCTCCGGGATGATTCCCCATGTTTTATAGAGCTGGAAAAGCGTCGTTCCGGTCGTCTCCTCTGTGTGAGCATAATCGCTGATTTTCAATGCATTGAAATGATAACCGGCTTCCCAACTCAGTTTATCGGTTATCTTTACTCTCAAATCTGCCCTCACATTCAGACGGTTGCGTCCATAGCGATAGAAACTTTCATCTAAAGCGCTGTCATAGAAACTGTTATAACCATCATATCCATAAAATGACATGGATTTGTCGGCGCAATAACTCGCCGTTGCCATGATACGACATTTATCCATCCGGATTCCGGAATCGTACGCGCCAGTGACCGTCATACTCCCGCCAGCATCGGGAACGGCACGAACGAGAGACCCTTCTTCGCAGGCGCCTCTTCGGCTTTCAGGCTGGTGGTCCAGGTCAATGAGAGTACTACAGCTGTCGCTATTGTGGAAAGTTTCATATTTCGTGTCAATGTCAAAGTTGGCAAAAAATTGTGACGCTTCTGATGGTATCGGGGAACAAAGTTACGAAATAATTGTTACCTTTAAGATTTACAAAAATAACATATTATGGCGATAGTTTCTGCAATATTCTCAGTGATGCTGATTTTTCTTATAATCGGCACTATAATCGTCATTATTTTCGATAGTGGAGACTCCGCTACGAAAATCGCTTGGTTGCTTATAATCACCATTTTGCCTATTATCGGACTCCTTCTGTATTTTATGGTTGGAATAAACCTGAGGCAGTCCAGATATTTCAAGAACAAGCACAAGAAATTCATAGATATTTTCGGACAGAGGGCTAATGCTCAGGTGCATAAACTTCTGTTCGGCCACGAGAAAGATCACCGTGTAAAAAAGGATTACCGTACGCTTACGCAGCTTCTGTCCTGTGACGGCTCCACCTGCGTAACGGATGGAAATGGACTGGAAATCATCACTTCAGGACATCGGAAGTTCGAACTTCTCATGGAAGATCTGGAGAATGCGAAGGAGTATATCCACATGGAATATTTCTATTTCCGCCATGACAAGGGTGCTCAGCAGATTAAGGAAATGCTGATGAAGAAGGCTCGTGAAGGCGTGAAAGTCAGATTTATACACGAGAATATCGCTAACATAGACATCCTCCCCGGTTACTACAACGAGATGAAAAAAGCCGGTGTGATGGTGGAGAAATTCACCAAGCCGAGATGGCCTCTCATAAACTTGGTTACTCAGCTTAACTATCGCGACCACAGGAAGATAGTTGTCATCGACGGCAAAATCGGATACGCCGGTGGAATGAATATCAGCGATGATTATTTTGTAAAATGGCGCGACACCCACATGCGCATCACCGGCAATGCCGTGGCCGGTCTCCAGTATAGCTTCCTGAACACCTGGATCACCGCCGACGGCGAGATAGACGATGACTTCGCAAAATATTTCCCGATGTGCGCCGATGTCGGGTCTGCTGTTAAGGTCAATGCTGAAGCGGCACGGGACACGGACATTGACCTGAACGAAGAAGATTCCGAAGGCAATGGGATCGCGGAGGTGCTGGCGAAGACTCCTATTCAGAGCCTGGACATGAACTTCAAATTCAAGAATAAGGACTGTCTCATCCAGATAGTTCCGGACGAGCCGGAATCGCGTTGGGGGCATATTCACATGGGCGCGGTGTGGGCTGTGCAGCATGCGAAGAAGTACATTTATATACAGACTCCTTATTTCGTACCGCCGGAACCGATGCTTCAGGCCTTACAGTCAGCGGCATTGAGTGGCGTGGATGTGCGTGTCATGGTGCCTAAAAAGGCGGATTTGTTTTTCATGGGGCCTGCGAACCGTTCGTATTTCAAGGAGTGTCTGGAGGCTGGTGTGAAGATTTATGAACGTACCGGCCGTTTCATTCATGCGAAGACGTTCGTGAGTGATGATTATCTTTCCGAGATCGGTTCAGCCAATATGGATTTCAGGAGTTTTAATCTTGATTATGAATTAGTTGCGTATATCTATGATACGACTGTAGCGAATGTAAACAAGGCTATTTTCCTGAAGGATCTGGAGGCGTCGAAAGAGGTTACGCTAGAGGATTGGGAGCGCCGTCCGTGGTATCAGAAGTTTTCTCAGAGAATTATACGACTGTTCGCTGCGCTGCTGTAGGGTGGTGGTATAGTACTTGCTGGTTAGTTTCCGACTCAAAAAGATTTGATAGAGGTGGCCAGTCTGGGTTGTTATTTCTCCTGCAGCCAATGTGCGCAGATATTGGGGCTTTTCTCCTTCGACGACGATAAATATAGTGTTCTCGAGTTTATGGCCCCACGCATTATCGACCTCCAAAATGTCAATCTGATTTACAGTCAGTTCACGTTCGACGATGCGAAACAGAAGGCTGCAAATCTGCTTTTGCAGGCGACAGCGACCCGGTAAATTGACGTGGTTGCTGCAGAGGTCGGACTCTTCCGATCAGGTGCTTAGCAATTCGCGGCCTGAGTTCCACCTCCTGTCCGCCAGCTGCACCACGTTTGCCGTGTGGATGCCGAAGAAGATGTACAGGATTTCAGTCAACTTCGTACCTTTTGACACGCATTATGCCAACAGGGGCCTGCGGAATCCGCAAGCCCCTGGCAATACATTGTATGACAATCTGTCTCAGTCAGTCATTTCAATTCTGGAATTCAGTCAGGACGCCTGTCTGAGCCTCAAGGAAGGCCTTGACTTTCAGAACCTTATCCTCCGGCATCGTGCGGCCGACCTGGAACTTGGCCATCTTGGAGACAGCCTCCTCGAGAGTCTCGACACTGCCGTCATGGTAGTATGGCCAGGTGAGGGCTACATTCCTCAGGGACGGAGTCTTGAAGCGGTATCTGTCGCGCTCCACACCGGTCTGGGCCCAGCGGCCGTTGTCGCCGTCGGTGAGGCCTGACTTGAGATTAAGATCCCTGTCCTCGAAATAATTGGCCCTCTGGCCCATCAGCTCGTAGGAGAGACCACCCATATTGACACCGGCGTGGCAGGTGGCGCAGCTGTAATCCTTGAAGATGTCGTAACCCTCGATCTGCTCGGCAGTCATTGCCTCCTTGTTGCCCTTGAGATACTGGTCGAACGGGCTGTCAGGTGTGAGGAGTGTCTTCTCATACTCGGCAATGGCATCGGTGATGGTAGCCTGGCAGAGTCCCTCAGGATATACTGCAGTGAAGAGTCTTGTGAACTCCTTGTCCTCTGCGATGCGGGCTGAAATCTCGTCGAAATCCTTGCTTCCCATCTCCACAGGGTTGAGTGGCGGACCGCCGGCCTGCTCCGCGAGAGTGGCTGCACGGCCATCCCAGAACTGGACGAAATTGAATACGGCATTGAATGTGGTCGGAGCGTTCACGCCGCCCTTCTGGCCGTCAATTCCCTCCGAGTAGCGCTTGTTGTCCACTCCGGCAGTCTCGATGGAATGGCAGGTGGCGCAGGAGATGGTTCCGTCGGCGGAAAGTCTGGTGTCATTGTAGAGAACCTTTCCGAGAGCGGCCTTGGCAGGGTCGTAATCCACCTTGCAAGGAATCGGACGGATAGTCTCGTTGGCGAACTCAGGGCTGGCGAGAGGATTCGGATAATACGCGGCGCGAAGGTCGCGGACACCGGCGAGCACGGCAGACTTCTTGGCTGCGGTCACTGACGAGCCCCAGTGAATGAGATAGTACTTGGCCAGCGGCATTGAACCGTCGCGGATCACATCCTCGGTCTTGGCAAGATCGACCTCACCCGGAGCTGTACCATTCTCAAGAGCGGCCTTGAGCGGAGCGATGTCAAACACGGCATATCCGCCGTCAATGTCCTTGCGGATAAGGCTCTTGGCCACCGGAAGGTTGGCATAGAAAGGCAGGTTCGGCTCCGACGAGTGGCAATCCATACAGCCACCGTCATTGATGACCTGCAGCATCTGCGCATCCGATGACAGATTCTTGTCCGGAGCGCAATTGACGGCACGGTAAACCACGGCAAGACCTACCAGGAGGACACCGGCGCCAATCAAAAGTTTGGATGTTAGTTTCATAACGTATAGAGTTTGAGTTAGTTGCTGTCTTGAGTTGTAAATTTACCGGCCTCCCGAATAAACGTGCTGGCTCCCCTGCGCGGAAGGAAGATAATTCACTCCCCACCAGCACATCTGAAGACCGATGAAGCCGGCAATCAGCAATGCGGCGAGGCTCCTCCTTTTCGCATTGCGGCTCACAAGCCTCAAGTGTATGTATATCAAGTAAATGCACCACGTAATAGCCGCCCAAGTCTCCTTCGGGTCCCAGTTCCAGTATGTTCCCCAGGCCTGCTTGGCCCAGAGTGAGCCGCTCAGCATACCGAGGCTGAGGAAGGCCAGGCCTATGTAGACGAGGGTGTCGGCAGCCGGAAGGTATTCATCCGTTTTCCTGAACAGCGACACGCAGGCCAGTATGAAGGCGCATCCCAGCAAGGAATAGGAGAACATATACACGGTCACGTGAGGGATGAACCACCAGCTCTGGAGGGCCGGCATCAGGGATTCGTCATGTATCTCGGGCCTAAAGAGATTGAGGCAGATGAATACGGTGGCTACGGCCAATGAGAATGCGGGTATCCACCTGTAGCCCCAGCGGATATAGGTCAGCATTGCCGAGAGCATCATGAAGAACGAATACCAGAGCCTGGTCTCCCCTGTCGTCCTGAGCGGAGGACGCCCCAGAGTAATCCAGAAGCCGGCAATGAAGGCCGAATACACGAGGATACCTGCGGCAATGAGGGCTATCGCCATTTTCCTCCGCGAAAACATTGCGGCAGCCGAACCTCCCGCCCACAGAATCACTGCGGCGGAAGCGAAGAATATGAAAACGCTCCATGTCATGCCCTATCCTCCAATATGACTGCAGCACGCCTGAATCACCAGCAACGCAAGCATATGCCGTCAGTGGCTTATTTCCGAAACAGAAGATTAAGACACAAATATATGAAAAATTTCCAGTTTGTTGTTTTATCAATTAAAAAAAACAAACCGGGATGAATGTCATGTCCTGGTGTTGCGCCCGGCAAAGAATTTGGAAGTTATCAGCTATGTGCAAATATAGCATTTTATCGATAAAATACGGATAATACTCACGTCACATTACTGATCATCTTTGCCCCGAGCGAACATCAGAATGCTCCCTGCCATCATCATTACAATGCCTGCCCAGATCAGATACTTCCACGGCTGCCTGACCACCTCGACAATGCAGTATTGCGGCTCGGGATTGTCTCTGTCATAGCTTGTCAGATAGACATCCTCCGAAATTGAAATCCGGTAAGGATGGTTCACCCTCAGCTCCACCTTTTTCCCGTCCACGTCGATGAGAGCCATGTAATTCCGCACATTTCCCCGCTGGTCCAGTTCTACATTGAAACCATCCAATTTCATTGCCGCAGGCAGTGGTACGAGCTCTCCATTCTCCCCGACAGCCTCATGGACAGCCTCCCCGGAAACTATTGCCCTGGACACAGTATGGTCCGGAGCCCCGAAGAAGCAGCCGATGAGGGCCACGAGCACACCTATATGATTGAGAATGAACCGGATGCCCTTCTTCCTGCGGCTTAGGATCACCACGAAGAGATTGGCCATCAATGCAATGGAAATGAGTATGAACCACCAGGTCCGGCGAACGTTCCCAAAGCCCGGAAACGAAGCCGCATCCGCATCCTGCATTTTCATTCCGAGAATCAGGCAGCAAATGAGAAAGGCAGCAATGAGGGCAATGCTGGCATTTCCGGATGCAAGCCATCTGCAGACCGCCCCGCCCGGTTTCTCACGCCACAGCACCCAGAGTCCCGCAAGTGCCGCAAAGAGAACGGCGGCATTGATAGGGAATGCGAACGCCTCCGCCGGAAAATAGCCCGCGAATGCCTGTATGAGCAAACCCGTAATAAAGATTGTCAATACTATCAGCACACTTCTCTTCATACCTGATTCGTAAATGTACAAATATATGAATTTTTTATTGACTAAGGATGCCGTGCAGCGCCTTCCGGGCACTTATGATCAACTCCGGATTTTAATTCTACTAAATATTCACAAGCGGAGAAAGTGAACGGACATGACGCTTGCCGATGTTGAAGGTCAGGCCGAAATTCAAGCCTATGTTCAACTTCTTGTATGGGTAGAGCATACCGTTGCCGGCTTTTGCCCAATCCATGCAGAAACTGTCGGCGCCTACGAACATGCTGAATCCTGAAGTGTGGAAACCGATCACACCGCCAAGTGACGAGCCTAAATTCGACACACCATAATTAACACCGAAACTGAACCAGTCTGTCGGCTTCAAATTCGCGTACAAACGACCCTCAGCATAGGTATATGGACCATTGAAACGAGTCGAACTGAGAATGCCGGCGGTAAGACCACAGTAGAAAGGCATCACATACTCAGCACCTACATTCAACGTAGCGGCAAGCATGCCACCCTTCTTTCCACTTTCCTCAATACGCTCAAAATCAAGCATATCAGCCAAATCCTCTCCAAGATCTTCGAACTGCTTGCTGAGAGAATTGTCCTTGTCAGCGTCGAAAGAAATGTCCGTGAATCCGTCGAAAGACCAGCCCTTTCCACTCGTCTCAGCCTTCATGGTATTCTTCCATGACATGAAACCGAGGTCATTAATGGCAAGTGAAACTGAGAGACCAGGAATCACCTCTATCTCAGCACCAAGATCGATAGCTGCACCGAAGCCATTTATAAAAGAACCGGCGGTAGCATCCTCACTCATCTCGACACCCTCTGAAAAATCCAGAAGATTCCTGTCTGAAGGAGAATCCAACTCAGCTCCGGTCTCCCCTTTCGTCTTGAAATCCATAAAGCCCGCAGAAACATTCAGCTTACCCTTGGACTCGATAGACCACTTGTCTTCAGTCATTTGCACCTTCATCTTCTCCACCGTCATATCGGCATTGACAATACCGGCGAGAACCTTCACGCGCGCACCGACATTGAGAAAATCCGCAACCTGACGCGAATAGCCGAGCGCGAACTCGACATACGAATTCACGCGGGCGGAGATATTCGAAATATCATACATTTTCGCAGCACCGGCGTTCTTCATAAAATCGAAGAGGCTGTAAGGAACCTTCACGCCGACATCCGCCTTCATGCTCATGTCAAAAGACCAGAAAGCATTATCCGTGCGGACTCCGACACTCAACAAGGAAGTACCGATATTTGCATTCAAACGGTTGACATCCTTCAAGTTACCGAGGAACTTGTCCGCAGACACCTTCGAACTCATGAAAGTGGTAAGCTGTCCGTCAGAAGGGAACAGGAACGAATTAACACCCAAGTTGCTGCTCGTCGAAACATCCATTCCAGGCAAAGCAACTGAGAAATAAGAACGCTCAGAAGCAAAAGCAGGGTTCAACTGATGTCTGAGGTTATAGCCTTCCATAAAATAAGCAGAACGGAGGGCCTGAGCATCGGCACCGCTGACAGCAGCGAAAACCGACAAAATAATTATTATCGCTTTTTTCATGACTTTCATAGATTAAAGTTCTACATCCACATTACCCAGGAACCTCAGTTTCATATTTTCCAGACGGACACCCTGATTCTTGTTCAGGCAAATACCCTGATACTGAGAATCTTTCGATGTAGCCTTCAAGTGCATCCTGATACCGTCGAGCCTGCGCATATTCTCCGCCGAAGCCTTCATGTTCAGGGTCAATGCCTTTCTTCCAGGTTTCTCTACGGAACCTGCAGGCACATCACCGCTGAGTGTCACGGTAACGCCGGGAAGTACTTTGCCGTCCACGTCGATAGCCTGTGCGGTAACCACGAGATTAAGAGGAATCATATTCACGAAATCGAAAGTGACATCGGCATCTTCGACATTGAGATCGAAATCTTTCTTCTTGTCCTTATCCGACTTCTTATCATCCTTAGGATTAAACGTCTCGTTCCATCCGTCGAAATCAGTATCATATTCCAAGCTCAGTTCACCACCGAAAGCGAGCGGAGCTTTTACCTCATAATCATAAGCAAATCGGTATGTAGCACCTGCCGACACTGTCACGAACTCATCTACAGCCTTCACATCGATATTGTCGAGTCCCACCTGCGCAGGCACGATCTTCATAATGTCAGAAAGTCCGGGAACTTTCACATTGACAGAACCCGCAGGAGCGTTCTTGCCTATAGACGAAACGAAAATTCCTGTGCGGCCGTTGGCGCCGATCAGGATTTCATCCGTAGGCTTCGAACCGGCCGAACCGACGTGAACCGTCTCTTTCTTCGCGCCCTTGCGGGACACGATATCTGCGTTTAAGGTCAATGCTACTGGGCTGTTATTCACCACATTGAATAAAATCATAGGATCATAGAGGTCGAAAACGACACCATCACCGTTTACAAAGTCAGGAAGAGTTCCGACATTCACCATCTGCGCATCCAAGTCCACTTTAGGATCCACCTTTATAGTAGCCTCTTTTATAGTCAAAGCCGGAACATCCACGACAATATCGATATGAGCTTTTTCCGGAAGATCAGCGACTGTAGTTCCGAAATCGCTAAGAGTCAGGTCAGTAGTGAATTTGGAAAGTTTAATCGCATCATCCACAAAAATCTTGTGCCTGGCAGCATCGAAACCCTGGCCCTTAGGCATCTTAGTGAAATCTACACCGTTTACTGCCAATGTAATGACTCTCTTAGTCGTATTCACTGCCATAGAATTGAACGACAAGATGTTAGTCTTGCTGTCGAATGTACAGTCATTACCGGTAACCGAACCCATCTGAAGATACTCAGGAAACTTAAGTGAAAGTCCTGATATGGTGGCTTTTCCAGCGTTGATACTGATAGACACGCGAGCTACAGCTGATGCCATGACACTCTGGATATCGAGAACCGTAGGATCCACTTCCTGGTCGACCTTTATAGGGGTCTCCGTAGCAACAAACTTCTGTGAATACTTCACACCTGACGGAATCGGAATCCTGTCATATGGGAGAGTCGTCCCAGCGAAGAACTTGTTTACAATATCATTGCGGTCCACAGACGCTCTGAAACCGCCATCCGTAACGAGAGCATCATCGATAGCAACAGACGGCACATAGAAGCCTGTGGCTGAACCGTTTCCGATTACCTGAACATAGTAGTCACCATTAGCATCGGTTTTCAGCACATCTTGGTCATCCTTATCCAAATTAAGGAATTCGCCGATCTGAATCAATTCAGAATCTCCCAGAGGTGCACTGAAATCTCCGGAGATATTGATTTTCTTGTCGATTTCCTTGCTCAAATCGTAGTCTTCGTTGACGCAAGAAACAGCGAATACTGCAGCAGAACAGCATAGAACCGCACGCAGCGTAGTTTTAGTAGGTAGCAAAGGCATAATAATAAATACTAATTCACACAAAGATAACGATTTAATTATGAAAGGAAAAGGATTACACAAATTTTATTTTTCCCGCTGGGCTTCCATAAAAGAAATCAAAACCTCATCATAAGCACGTTGCGCTTCGAGAAGTTCGAACAAACGGGAATCTCCCGATTTATAACCGAATACTCTATTTTCCAATATGGTTTTAGCATCTTCTGAAATGGAGGATGCATATGTATCCAAGATATTTTCGGCTGTCTGATATGATTCATAAGCCATGACGACTTCCGACCGGATTTGAAGTTCTGCCGCTTCCAATGCTTTTTCACTCTGAAGCACAGCGGCTTTCGCAGCCATCGCAGACTGCAACGCATCAGTAGCATTGACATAATACGTCACGAACAGCATCATTACCGATGCTGCTATCACGTTTCTTATGCGGCTACCGGGTCTCATTATCCATGGAGTTTTCTCAAAAAGCGCAAAAGTTACAAAAACTTTTCAACTTCCGACAATTTGGAATAATCCATTAGCGTAAAGTCCGTAAGTGTATGGTCAGACAGAGGCTTGACGACGTCGATAGGGTTGGATGTTAACAGTCCCATAACGATGCCGCCTGATGCGCGGGCTGCCTTCAGACCATTCACTGAATCTTCGAATACGAATGTTGTTTCAGGGGTGCCGCCCAGTTCTTTCATTGCCAGGAGAAAGCACTCCGGATCTGGTTTGGATTTCGTGAAGTATTCACTTGTGAATATCTTGGTAACCAATGATTTGAATTCAGGAAAATGTCGGTAGACGTTCTCCATTTTAGGCCCGTTGGAACTAGTCACCACAGCAGTCTTGACCCCGTTTTCCTTAAGGGATTCCATAAAAGCGAATGCTCCAGGAATCTGCTGATAAGGCATGTTCATTTCATAGGCATTCAAGGACTCTACGACTTCTGCGTGGGTCTCAGGAGCGAAATAGGTAAGAATATGTTTAAGGGTCTGGCCTTTGATAAGCAGACCGAAATCTTTTTTCTGGAGATATTGCTCTCCCATGCGGTTCCAAAATATGGTGTACTGAGATTCTGTGTCGAGAATGACACCATCCAAATCGAATAAAACTATCATAAGAAATTAAAAAATCCCGCATCCTATAAACTCGGGTACGGGATATATTAAGTAATCTGGTCTTAGAAACTGTACCTTACACTGAGTGTAGGGATAAGGCCAAAAGTAAAGCCCTCGTTGTAGAAACCGCCGTCACAAATTCCGAATGTAGGACGTAAATCTGCAGAAAGCTGGAGAGGGAACCAGAATTTGTATTCAAGTCCAACCTGTCCAGTAATTCCAAAGAAGAAGTTGTTATTTCCTTCACATGAAGTTCCGAACGTAACGCCAGGACCTGCATACCATGCCCAGTTTCCTCTTGGTGTCCACTCAGGCTGAGCGAATGTGAAATTGTATGTACCAGTCACTTTGAAACCGATATCTTCATGTCCCCAAATACCGGCATTGGCCTCAAGGAAATTAGGGCTGCCAAGATAGTGCTGATAGCTGGCTTCCAGGCCATAACCGAGTCTTCCTCCGATAGCCTTAGGCTGAGCTGATGACATGAACGCGAAGCCCAACATGGCTGCGATTACGATAATTGCTTTTCTCATTTTTTGTCAATTTAATAGGGCGGATTAACTTTCGTCTCTCCGCCCATAGGTTACTTCTTACAAATATAAGAAAAAAATTAACACATACCGGAAAATCCCATAAATGCCATAGCGAGTACGCTGACCGTGATGAGGGCGATAGGAATACCTCTGAACGCCTTAGGCACGTTGCTGAGAGCGAGCTGCTCACGCATACCTGCGAACAGAACCATAGCCAATCCATAACCTACAGATGTCGCGAAAGCGTAGAGAAGAGCCTCTCCAAGATTCAGCATATGAGCTGCCTGTCCGAAGGTAAACTCCTTGGTAACTACTGTGATAGCGACACCGAGAACGGTACAGTTAGTGGTGATGAGCGGAAGGAAGATACCGAGAGCCTGATAAAGTGACGGGCTTACTTTCTTCAATACGATCTCCACCATCTGCACGAGAGCGGCGATGACCAAGATAAACGAAATCGTCTGGAGGAACTCCAACTGGAGCGGAACCAGCACGAAATTATTTAACAAATATGTCACAAGTGTGGCAAGCGTGATGACGAAACATACTGCTGCGGACATTCCGGTAGCTGTAGACAGTTTGTTGGAAACGCCGAGGAACGGACAAATACCAAGGAACTGTGCGAGTACGACGTTGTTTACAAATACCGCAGATATGATGATAAGTAAAATTTCCATAATCTATTATTTCTTGAGGAATTTGTTAAACAGTACCATAAGATAACCCAGAACGAGGAATGCTCCCGGCGCCATGACGAACGCCAAAATACCGTCGCCAGGGATGAACTTGAAGCCGAAGGCCGAGCCGCTTCCGAGGATTTCGCGGATGAGGCCGATTACTGTCAATGATGCAGTAAATCCGAGGCCCACGCCGAGACCGTCCAAAGCGGAGTCCACGATGCCGTTTTTATTTGCAAATGCTTCTGCACGACCGAGCACGATACAGTTCACCACGATAAGAGGAATGAACAGACCGAGGGTAGCGTAGATACCGGGAACGAAAGCCTGCATAAGGAACTGAAGCACAGTCACAAATGTAGCGATCACCACGATATACACAGGAATATGCACCTTGTCAGGAACCGCCGGAGCTATCGCTGAAATGGCCATATTGGAAAGGATGAGCACGAACAGAGTCGCGAGACCCATGCTCAATCCGTTGATAGCCGAAGTGGTAGTGGCCAATGTAGGACACATACCCAGGATAAGGACGAATGTCGGATTATCCTTTACAAGGCCTTTAGTTATAAGTTGTAATTTTGTCATTGTTCGGTCCTCCTTATTCTGTTACGACAGTCTGGTCCTCAGCGACAGGAAGCGCTTCGCCCTCAACTACAGGCTCGCCACCTTCGAGAGGTAGTGGTGTCAATGCATATAAAGCGTTCTGCACAGCCAGAGTGTAAGCTCTGGATGTGATGGTGGAAGCTGTAATGGCATCCACGTCACCGCCATCTTTCTTCACGAGGAGCTTTTTCTGCTCAGGATTCCATCCCTTGAACTGTCCGAAGAAATTTTCATCAGTACATTTCGCACCAAGACCAGGAGTCTCGCTGTGAGAAAGAACGGATGTGTTGTAGATGGTTCCGTCAGGAAGAATACCTACCATAATGGTAAGAGGGCCGCCGAATCCTACTACTGTAGACTTTACGGCAACACCGACCATCTGTCCGTCCTTCATGCTGAACCAGCACTCTGAAGGCTGTCCGCCTACTTCACATGTCTGTGCATCTGATATTTCACCACCCTCAGGGAGCACCTTGGAAATGGAAGCTGTGAGAATAGCCTTGTTGGTCTCTTCTATCGGTTGTTTGGTAACAGCATATACGCCTGCAAGTACTGCAGAGCAGATAAGCGTAGTTCCGAAAAGACAGAGAACCATGTTTTTAAGAGTCGATTTTGCAGCCATCTTTATTTCCTCCCGTATTTTTTCTGATGGAACCACATATTGATAAGCGGTACAGTAGAGTTCATGATGAGAATAGCGAATGACATACCCTCAGGATAAGATCCGAAATATCTGATCATCAATGTAATGAAACCGATGCCGATGCCATAGATTATACCGCCCTTCACTGACATTGGCGAAGTTACATAGTCTGTCGCCATGAAGCATGAACCGAGAATCATACCTCCGGAAAGAAGGTTGAAGAGAGGATCGGTGAATCTGTCCGGAGCCGCGAGCCAGAACACGAGTGAAACAAGTGCCACTGTAGCCCAGATAGAAAGGGTGATATGCGGTTTGATGACCTTACGGACAAGAAGATATACAAATCCTGCGAGAAGAGCCAATGCTGATATTTCACCTACTGAACCACCGAGGTTTGCGAACAACATGCTGCCGTAAGACAAACCGCTGGCAGACATAATCTCAGGAATCGTCTGGCCGCTCATAAGGCCTTCATTGACAAGACCCAGAGGGGTAGCGCCTGAAACTGCGTCAGCACCGAAGAGGCCCTGAGGCATCCTCCAGTCGGTCATGTAAGCAGGGAATGACACCAACAGGAATACACGGCCCGCGATAGCAGGGTTGAAAATATTCTGGCCGAGTCCGCCGAATGTCATCTTGACGACACCGATAGCGAACAAAGCACCGATGAACACAACCCACCAAGGAGTGGTGTAAGGAAGGTTCAATGCGAGAAGAATACCTGTCACAGCAGCGGAGTAATCACAAATTGCTGAAGGTTTCTTCAGAAGGAATCTGGTTATAAGGTACTCGACAAGGATACACGAAATCACACTTGTAGCAAGTACTACAATTTCGCCAAGGCCATAAAATACGACCGAGACTATGACCGCCGGCAGAAGAGCGATAACCACATCACGCATAAGCGATTTCGTGGAAACCGCAGAATGGATATGCGGAGACGGTGAAACCAAAAGTCTGTTCATTTATAATATTGGTTTATTCGTTCAACTTATTTCTGAGGAGCGGCCTGGGCAGCGGCTTTTGCAGCAGCGGCACGTGCTCTGATGATACCCATAACCTGTCCTTTCGCGATCCTGATGATATCCAGAAGCGGAATATATGCAGGGCAGCTGTAGAGACAGCATCCGCACTCGATACAATCCTGTACCGCATTGGCTTCGAGTTCCTCTGTCATGCCGTGACGGGCAAGTCTCTGGAGAAGGAACGGTTCGAGTCCCATAGGACAAGCCTCTGCGCATTTGCCGCAACGGATACAGTTCGACTCAGGCTTGCGCTCTGTCTGCTCAGCCGTAAGGAAGAGCAGCGCTGAGGTTCCTTTCAATGTCGCTGCATCCAAGTTGGCAACAGCCTTACCCATCATAGGACCGCCGCTGACGACCTTCACAGCGTCCTCAGGCGCTCCGCCCATCTGTTCGATGATGTAAGAAAGCGGTGTACCTACACGGACGAGGTAGTTGTGCTGTTTGTCGGCAGGAACACAAGTGCCTGTTACAGTTACGGAGTTATCTATAATAGGTTTGTTCTTCTGGACAGCATCATAGACTGCCAATGCGGTAGCCACGTTCTGCACAACGGCACCCACGTCGATAGGAAGAGCTCCTGACGGAACCTGTCTGTGCATGACAGCGTCGATAAGCTGTTTCTCACCTCCCTCAGGGTATTTCTTCATGAGACTGAGAACCTTGATGCCTGCGAACTTAGGAGATTTCTTCTGGAAATCAGCAAGGACTTTTTCAATATGTGCGATAGCCTCAGGTTTGTTGTCCTCGATGGCGATGGTAGCCTCTGCAACACCGAGCACCTGCTTGATGATGGCAGTACCCACTACGACCTGCTCACCTTTCTCCAAAAGTGTGCGGAAGTCGGAAGTAAGATAAGGCTCACACTCGCAACCGTTGATAATCAACATGTCGCATTTTTTTCCCGGAGGAGGGGTAAGTTTCACGTGAGTAGGGAATGTAGCTCCACCGAGACCTACGACACCACCCATCTTGATTTTGTCCATGATGACCTTGTTGTCATCAGTGAACTCTGTGACGAGAGTATCGGTTCTGTCGATTCCCTCTGCCCACTCGTCTCCCTCAACAGCGATTTCGATACAAGTCTGCATGTTGCCTGCAAGGTCTTTGCGAGGCCCTATGGACTTGACTGTTCCTGATACTGAAGAATGGATATAAGCTGAAACGAATCCGCCAGGTTCAGCTACAGGCTGTCCTGTGAGGACTTTATCGCCCACAGCCACGATCGGCTTTGCAGGAGCGCCTATATGCTGTGATACTGAAATATATACAGTCGGCGGGGTCGGAAGGACCTCTATCGCACATCCACGTGAAATCTTATTGTCAGCAGGATGCACACCGCCAATGGAAAATGTTCTTTTCATATAATCGGTTCTCCTTATTCTTTAACTTCTTTAGCAGGTTCCTCAGCCTTGGCAGGTGCAGGAGCCTGAACTGGAGCCGGCTTGGCAGCAGGTGCTGCGGCCGGAGCTGCTGCAGGTTTTGCTGCAGGAGCAGGCTTCTTGGTTCTGTCTACAGGTATAGGGAAGTTCACATCATGAATAGCTCCTGTAGGACATACTACAACACACTTTCTGCAAAGTTTGCACTTGATGTAGTCGATATAAGCGACATTGCCTTCCACAGTGATGGCGTCATGAGGACAAGTTTTTGCGCAAAGTCCGCAACCGATGCAGGCAGCCTTACAAGCCTTACGTGCGACAGGACCTTTATCCTTGTTCACACAAGACACGAACACACGCATGTTGCGAGGTCCCTTGTTCCTGAGTTCGATGATAGACTTCGGACATGCTTTCACACAAGCACCGCAAGCCACACATTTTTCCTCATCCACGACTGGCAGACCAGTCTTTTCATCCATGGAAAGAGCACCGAATTTGCAGGCCTCCACACAGTCGCCGCAACCAAGACATCCGAAAGAACATCCCGTGTCACCGGCATAAAGCGCAGACTTCACCTTGCATGACTTGAAGCCGTCATACTCGTTAGTCTTAGGCCTGTTCTCACAAGTTCCGTTACAGCGCACAACGGCGACCATAGGAGCTTTTTCCTTTACCTCGTATCCAAGGATAGAGGCCACCTTCTGCATAACAGCATTGCCACCGACAGGACAGAAATTCTTGTCCAGATTCGGAGCCTTGACAGCAGCTTCAGCGAAAGCATGACAGCCCGCGAAACCGCAACCGCCGCAGTTGGCACCCGGCATCACTTTCTCCACCTCTTCGATCCTCGGGTCTTCCTCCACCTTGAACTTTTCAGCCACAACGTAAAGGACGACGGCCAGGACGAGGCCGAGAATTGCAATAACCGCAATAGTCCAGATAATTGTTGAAGTCATCATAATTATGAATTGAGATTGTTTTCCTTTTCTATTCTAAACACGTACTTCCCCGAAACGCGCTTCCGCATCAGGTACAGTACGAAATAATACACCGCTACCGCCCCAAGTCCTGCCAGGCCCGCATAAAGCTCGCCCATTCCGGTATAGGTCAATGACATACAAACGACGAGCAGAAGCGCAAGAGGTGTGACATAAGCCAAAACCACCGCCTTCATACCCATATCAGAACCGAGAATCACCTTCACGTCGTCCCCTACATGGTACTCCACTCCAGGCTGCGCCGGAACGTCTATTTCCTTTTTCACAGCATCGGACATACTGCAAAGTCCCGCGGCATGGCATGACGAACATGCTGACTGCGAGATGATTTCCACGCGGACACCTGTGGACGAAACAGCGACCACTTTACCTTTATGAGAGACATCCTTGGACATGTCAATTACTGATTTTAGCGTCAAACGGGTGTTTAAGCTTCTCCCATGAGGAGAGCCTTCCCGTCACAATTCCGTACTTGATCGGGGCTTCAAAAAATATAGGGATCCTGTTTTCATCCTCTGAAATCCACACAAACATGTCTGAATCACTGCCGAAAACCTCTCCGGCTATGAGTTTCGCCGCGAATTTCATGGTCTTGACAGTTCCGACCCCTTTCACGTATTTCTTCTCGCGTCCGAGCCAGATAAAATACACATTATATATATCATTGTCTATGACAAATGTCATAGGATATTTCACATTGGGTTTTACCTTGGCGAAATTCATATTTCTCGCCATGTAAAACAAAGCAGGCAGGTCATAAGTGCATCCGGTGAGTTCCAACTTGGTATCATACTTGGCCTTGCGGGATGTTTCGATCTCTGCCTGTATGTAACCCTCATCTCCTTCCGGATCCCACATATATCTGTACACGTTCTTCGAATAATAACCGCCTTCGCGGGAATCCCTAACAAACCTCATAGGGATGACACCATCACGCGTAAACCAAGACTGGAAATCCTCCCTGACCTTGAAAAACATGTCATAAAACTTGGCGGTTCTTCCAAACACGGAACTGTGAAATACCGGAACGCCATTAAGCATGGTGGAATCCAATTTTACAGAAGCCCTGGCGACATCAGAATTAATGGCACCCCATTTATAGTGCAGCACATATTCGAGACGCTCCCCTGCCTTATATGCAAGTTTGTCTTCAGAAAGACTCTTCACTGGTATACAGTTAGCGCCTTTCAGTTGCTCCACAGCCTCTCCCTGAGGCATCTGGAACATCATAAAAGACGTCGCCACTGCACTATATATGAAGGCCCTCATCATACAAAGCCTCCTCCTGAGAAATCATCTCCGCCGAAGCCTCCCTGGTAGCCCGGAAAATCACCTTGCGCAAAACCTCCGCCACCAGGATTACCTCCTGAAGGGCCATCATCATTCATAGCCGAAGGATAGAACGTATTCGTAAGAGAATCAGCCTCTTCGACAAACCGTAACTGATTACCCTTGAACCTCATAGGAATCGTATCAATCTGTCCGTTACGGTTCTTGGCGATTATGATCTCCGTATATTCCTTATCCTCTACAGTATCACCCAGACCGATAGCGTCAGGTCTATGTACGAACAGAACGATATCAGCATCCTGCTCGATAGAACCGGACTCTCGCAAGTCACTCAACATAGGCCTGTTGTTACTGTTTCCTCTCTGGACAGAGTTACGCGACAGCTGTGACAGCGCCATAATCGGAATCTCAAGCTCCTTCGCTGTAGCCTTCAATGTCCTGGAAATGGCAGCCACCTCCTGCTCACGCATACCCCTCAGTTCCGGAGGTCCCTGCATAAGCTGAAGATAATCGACGATGATAAATCTGACTCCCTTGGATTTCACAAGCCTCTTGGCCTTGGTCCTGAACTCCATCACAGAAATGCCCGGCGTGTCATCTATATACATAGGTGCCTTGGCCAGTGATTTCAAACTATACTGAAGCTGATCCCAATCGTTGGCTGTCAACTTGGTACCGCCCTTGATCTTGTCGGCATCCAGGCCTGACTCGGTAGTCATCAGACGCTTGACCAGCTCCGATGCAGCCATCTCCAACGAGAAAATCGCGACCGGCATATTATGATCCACCGCCGCGTTCCTGAGAATGTTCAGCGCGAAAGCCGTCTTTCCGACTGAAGGTCGCGCACCGAGAATGATGAGGTTCGATTTCTGCCAACCAAGAGTGTATTTGTCAATGGTGGCGTAACCTGAAGGTACACCGCTGATACCTGACTGAGTCTGCATCTCCTCGATTTCATCCAACGCGCTTTTAAGCACCGAACCGACATCCTGAACATCTTTTTTTACGTTATTCTGGATAGCGGCAAACACCTTCGACTGTGACATGTCGATAAGGTCATCCACGCTTTCAGAATCGTCATAAGCTCCTTTCAGGATATCATAAGCAGCTGAAATCAGGTCTCGCTGTATACACTTCTGTTTGAGAACCTTAATATAATACTCCACATGGGCAGCAGCTCCGATTTTCTGGGACAAACCAGCCAAAGCCACAGGTCCGCCGACAGCTTCCAGGTTCTTCATAGCCTGGAGCTTTTGGGATACGGAAAGCAAGTCTATGGACACATGCTCGTTTACAAGCTTGACCATAGCCTCGAAAATCATGCGGTGCTTAGGCTCATAGAAACAACTCGGCGTGAGCTCTTCCATAGCCTCGTCCACACAATTAGGCTCGATAAGTAAGGCACCAAGAACAGCCTCCTCGAAATCTACAGCCTGAGGAGGTTTGTTCCCCATTTCGAGGCTGAGATTCTCGAGTCCGACTTTTTTGTCCGTCTTGCTCCTTGGAGATTTTTTAGGTTCAGACATAGACTATTATTCCTGTCCCTCTATGTCAGCACTTACAATAATACGACCACAATGCTCGCAAATCACGAGTTTCTTGTTGGAAGCGATGTCGATAAGTCTCTGAGGGATAATGGTGTTGAAACATCCACCACAAGCGTTTCCGTTGTAGATGCTTACCACAGCGAGGTGGTTTCTCTCACTTGAACGGATACGGTCATACGCACTCATAGTCCTGGCATCGATCTTGGCAGCACATGCATCTCTTTCTGCGCGGAGTTTCTTCTCCTCTTTGGCAGTAGCCTCTACGATGTTTGCAAGTTCTTCTTTCTTAGCCTTCAAGTCATCGTTCCTGATAGCCAACTCATCCTTAAGGTCGAGAAGGTCATTCTTCTTGGCGATGATATTCTCTTTAGTATCAGATACGTTCTTCTGAGCAATTTTCTTGAGAAGTTCCTGATTCTCCACCTCTTTGGAAAGTGAATCGAATTCACGGCTGTTTGTGACCGTGTTCATCTGCTCCTTATACTTGGAGATAGCGCTGTCGCACTCTACGATATTATGCTTATACTCGGTAATAGCTTCGTTGAATGAATCGATGTCAGCATTGATATTGGAGACTTTAGCTTTCATTTCAGCGATCTCTGTCTCAAGGTTTTCTACTTCAACCGGGAGTTCACCCCTGAGCTGAAGAATTTTGTCTATAGCTGAATCAGCCTTCTGCAGGGCATAGAGTGTCTTGAGCTTCTCCTCCACGCTGAGATCGGAATCAGCAAAGTTCTTCTGGATAGATACGAAAGTCTCTCTCTGATCGATTGGAGTCTCGACTTTCTTGATTTTTTTGGCCATATCTAATTATATATAATTTACGTCTAACAATAATGGACGGGGTTGCTTTCCAGCAATCCGCCACTTATGCGAACTGCAAAGTTAGGAAATTTTTTCGTTATCACGGAAAATAATATAGGTACTATATCCACTTCGCTCTCGAAATGTCCTATATCCATTATCAGGAAATTGTTTCCGGTGAAGAAATGATGGTATGAGATATCACCGCTGATGTACATCTGTGCACCGGATTCTTCCGCTGCGGATATCAGCGAGGAACCGCTTCCGCCGCACATTGCAATTCTGCTTATCTGAATATCCGGGAATTTGGAGCATCTGGCTGCTTTCAGTGAAAAACACTTCTTCACATATTCTACGGCATCCGATGCAGACATGGGTTTAGGGAGGTCGCCGACTGCCCCTAGACCTACGCCACCGTCCTCAGGCTCAAGGACATTGACATTGACCAAACCCAAACGGGCAGCCATGGCTCCGCTCACTCCGGCGATAACTTTATCGGCGGTGGTGTGGGCTGCGTACACGGCGATTCCGGCCCGGATGGCTTTGACGACAGTGAGTCCTACGGGATTGTCCGGCGAGATTTTTTTCAAACCGCTGAATATCAGCGGATGATGGGTGATTATCATGTCCGCGCCGACCTGGATGGCTTCGTCGACGAGCTCAGGCGTGCAATCAAAACCGATGAGTATGCCGTGCACTTCCTGGGAGGGTGAGCCTATCATCAAGCCGCTGTTGTCCCATTTTTCTTGTATGGACAATGGGGCAAATTCCTCTAAAATGTCAGTTATATCCTTGACTATCATAATGTTTTACGTATTTCTTCCAATTGTTCGCGGATGAGTTTCAGGCTTTCGACGGCTTTCACGCGGCTTTCCACGCTCCTGCGGTCTTCGGTCATTTTTCTGACGGCGCCTTCGAGGGTCAGTTTCCTGCTTTTCACGAGGTAGTATATCTGTCTGAGGACTTCGATATCTTCAGAGGTATACATTCTGTTTCCCTTCGCGTTTCTGTGCGGTTTGAGAAATTTGCAGAAATAATCCGACCAGTAACGGACCAACGACACGTTCTCGCCGAGCATATCCGCTACTTCACCGATTGTGTAAAAAAGCCGTTCCATAATACTAATCCATTGATTGACCAGTAGTTGCAGCCATATATGCAACTTTCATATATTCTTCCGGAAAGAAGGAGCCGAACATGTAGTTCACAGGGTCCTCTATTTTTCCGTCTTTCCTTATTTCATAGTGGAGGTGAGGGGCGAATGAGTTTCCGGACATGCCTACGCTTGCGAGTTTTTTCCCGGCTTTCACTTTTTCACCTTTTCTTACCACGATGTCTTCGAGGTGGGCGAATGTGGTGACATAACCGCCTTCGTGTGTGATTTCCACCACGTTACCTAATCCCTTTCCGGATTTACGGACATCGGTTACGACGCCGTCTGCTGTGGCCAGAACAGGTGTACCCTGCCCCGCTATGAGGTCCACACCGTCATGATGCGCAAGCACTTTATAGAAAGGATTAAGTTTCTGTCCTACAGAAGAACCTACCTGGGCGTATTTCAGTCCCTCGATCGGGGATTTCATCGGCGGCTTGACTACAGCTGGTTTCGCCATATTCTCAAACACCGATTTAAAACTGGTACCTACCGTATCAGAAGCGGCTGTAAGGAGTTGCAACTTCTTTTCTGTGTATTCCACGATGTTTTTCTCTTCAATGGAGTCCGCGGCGAACACGAATGTCATGGAGTTGTGCGGGTCCACTGAAGGGGCTTTGGCGTGAAAAATCCGTTCATAAATCTTGTCGTCACGAAGCTGAAGTTCATCCACCACGTCGGCTATCAGGCGCTCTTTCTGCACCATTTCAGGATAGAGCTTCGCATACATCTTGTTCTCGCGTTTCAGTTTCTTTTCTTCATCAGTATTTATGAAGAATGAAAAGAGGATATAGTAAAACGCTGCCAATGAGGCTGTTGTGATAATCCATTTGGTACAAGTCCACAACATGCCCCTCACGGAGTGAGTGACTCTTCTGAGATTGAAGTCCTTGTCGAATGTATACTGGTTCTTCATATCAGTTCCCTTTTAAGAAGGACCTGCGGAAATTACCGCTCATTATGTTGTTGGATTCCTTTGCAGTGTTCTTGACCATGGAAGCATATTCTTCCACCGGCATTTCCAGGTCGAAATAGTTCACCGGATTCACGAATCTACCTTTATACATGACTTCATAGTGAAGATGCGGTCCGGTAGATTTTCCCGAGTTTCCGGATTCACCGATGCACTCGCCCCTCTTCAGTTTCATTCCTTCTGCCACGAAGATGGTCTTCAAATGGGCGTAGCGAGTCTTGTATCCGAAGCCATGGTCGATTACTACAGAATTTCCGTAGTTGAACAGTTCGAATGTAACTGATGAGACTACGCCGTCGCCGGAAGCATAGACAGGATTTCCGGGTTTGCATGCGAAATCGAATCCGGTATGCATCTTGGAAACACCGGAAATAGGATCAGACCTGTAACCGAAAGTACTGGATATACGATATTTGGACTTATCCGGAAGAACTGGAGGTATGGCAGGTATACAAGAGGCCATATCGCCGGCTCTTTGGGAAAGTGCCTCCACGTCATCGAATGATTTGCTCTGGACGTACGCTTTCTTGGTCAGGATATCCAATCTCACAGAGGCCCTGCGAAGCAATGAGTTCTCAGGAACAGTCTCCAAATACTCGTAGCGGTTCACGCCGCCGAAACCGGCATTGCGGACTTCCTGAGGTATTTCATTCATACCAAATATGTTACGATAGATTTCATCATCACGTATACTGAGTCCCTGAAGTGTAGCTTCGTACATATCGAGCTGCCTGTTCATAAGTTCCATGCTGGATGTCCATCTGGCATTCTTCATTTTCAGGAGAGCCGTTTTAGGCAATTCGAATCCCAAAACGGAGGTGAAAAGCCACAGGTATACGAGTGAGAGGGCCATACTTGCTGCCACAAGTACGACCGTCTTCAACACACGCGACTTCGCTGAGACCTTTTCTATTTCATAAAGAAGTGTCTCAGGATTAAGTTTATACCGTTTAAACTTAGACATATTTTGCAAATATAAACTTTTTTGAGAAAAATGTCTTAATTTTGCCCTTTATTTGGTCTTCGGACGAATGGCACACGAAATTTTGTGCCGAAATGTGGTTTTGACAAAAAAATTTATAGTCATTATGATGACATCGAACGAAATAAGACAGAAATTCCTGGATTTCTTTGCATCCAAAGGGCACATGATTGTCCCTTCAGCACCTATGGTCGTAAAGAACGACCCGACACTTATGTTCACCAATGCCGGAATGAACCAGTTCAAGGACATCTTCCTCGGCAACGTAACCCCTAAGACACATAGGGCGACTGACTCCCAGAAGTGTCTCCGTGTGAGCGGAAAACACAATGACTTGGAGGAAGTCGGACATGATTCATACCATCATACGATGTTCGAGATGCTCGGAAACTGGAGTTTCGGAGATTATTTCAAGACCGAGGCCATCACATGGGCATGGGAGCTTCTCACCGAAGTTTACAAGATCGACAAGACCAAACTTTATGCTACTGTTTTCGAGGGCTCAGCTGAGGACGGAACTTCTCTCGATGAGGAAGCCCGCCAGACATGGCTGAAGTATCTCCCTGAAGATCACGTACTTCTTGGAGACAAGCACGATAACTTCTGGGAAATGGGTGACACAGGTCCATGCGGCCCTTGCAGTGAAATTCACATTGACCTGAGAAGCGACGAAGAGATAGCGAAGGTGCCTGGGCGCGAGCTGGTGAACAAGAGCAACCCTCTCGTAATCGAGATTTGGAACCTCGTGTTCATGCAGTACAACAGAAAGGCCAACGGTGAGCTCGAGCTTCTTCCTAATCACAATATCGATACCGGTATGGGCTTCGAACGTCTCTGCATGGTTCTCCAGGGAAAGAAGAGCAACTATGACACTGACGTGTTCACCGGCATGATCAGCAAGATCGAGGAACTTTCCGGACATCAGTATCATGAGTCTGAGAATACTGAGGTGGCTATGCGAGTTATCGCCGACCATATCCGCGCCATCAGTTTCTCTATCGCTGACGGACAGCTTCCTTCCAATGTAAAGGCAGGTTATGTCATCCGCCGAATCCTCAGAAGAGCAGTACGTTACGGATATACATTCCTCGGATTCAACGAGCCTTTCCTCTGCCGCCTCGTGCAGCAGCTTGCTGACGATATGGGAAGTGCATATCCTGAGCTCCGTGACCAGCAGAAGCTTATCGAGAGTGTCATCAAAGAAGAGGAGTTCGCATTCCTCCGCACCCTCGACAGAGGTATCAGACTTATGGATGATTATCTCGAAAAATCAGCAGATACCAAGGTCATCAACGGAAAGGACGCATTCGTCCTCTACGATACATACGGCTTCCCTATCGACCTTACTGAGCTTATCGCATCAGAGAAAGGTTACACGGTAGACCTCGAGGAGTTCAACGCTGAGCTCCAGAAGCAGAAAGACAGAGCCCGTCAGGCTACATCCAACGAATTCGGCGACTGGATCCAGTATCACAACGGTGAGGAGGAAGAGTTCCTCGGCTACGATTATACTGACATCGACGGCGCAAGCCTCATCAAGCAGCGTACTGTAAAACAGAAGAACAAGACCATGTATCAGCTTGTATTCGACCGCACTCCGTTCTACGCGGAGATGGGTGGTCAGATCGGCGATACCGGTTACATCGAGTCCGAAAGCGGCGAGAAGATAAACATCTTGAACACCATCAAGGAGAACAACCTCACGATCCATATCGCCGAGCGCATTCCTTCTGACTGCTCAGAGTCATTCTCCCTCCATGTGGACGCTAAAAGAAGACTTAAAATCACGAACAACCATACTACCACCCACCTTCTCGACCAGGCTCTCCGCGAAGTTCTCGGAACCCATGTCGAGCAGAAAGGTTCGTATGTCTGCCCTGATTACCTCCGATTCGACTTCTCTCATTTCTCCAAGATGACAGATGAGGAAATCGAGAAGGTTGAGAAGAGGGTCAATGAACTTATCCGTGCAAACTATCCACTTGAGGAGAAGAGGGATGCGACTATGGATGAGGCCAAGGCTATGGGCGCCATCGCATTGTTCGGAGAAAAATACGGCGACAAGGTAAGAGTGGTCAAGTTCGGCAAATCAGTCGAGCTTTGCGGCGGTACACATGCCAAGGCTACCGGTCAGATCGGAATGTTCATGCTTCTCTCTGAAGGCGCTGTAGCAGCTGGCGTAAGACGTATCGAAGCTGTCACAGGTGAGGCTGCATGGATGCATACACGTGCCATGGCAGAGACATTGAAGAACGCCAAGGCCTTCTTCAACAACACTCCAGACCTCGGAGAAGCTATCCGCAAGGTTATCGACGAGAATACCGGATATAAGAAAGAAATCGAAAGCTTTGTTCAGGAAAAGGTCGCAAGACTCGCCGAAAAGATATCACAGGAGGCTAAAGAGATTAACGGCATAAAGGTTGTCGAGTTTACACAGTCTATGGACCCTGCTATGGCCAAAGGTGTAGCAGGACTCCTCCAGAAACAGATGGAGAACTTCGTTCTTGCTGCAGCATTCGAATATGCTGAGAAGCCTAACCTCGTGCTTATGTACTCTCAGGATCTCGTAGCTAAGGGCAAGAACGCCGGCAAGGATATCCGTGAGGCTGCCAAGTCCATTCTCGGAGGCGGCGGCGGACAGCCAGGTCTCGCTACTGCGGGCGGCAAGAATGTTGCAGGCTTGAAAGACGCACTTGCAAAACTCATCGAACTGGCAACTGCGTAAACCGGCATTGACGAAACCGACGAGAGGATGAAGAAACTCGACAAATTCATATTGAAATCTTTCCTGGGGCCATTTTTCGGCATCCTGATAGTTGTCGTCTTCATCCTCATGCTTCAGTTCCTTTGGCTTTATATCGATGAACTCGTCGGTAAAGGATTGGGACTCAAGATTATAATGGAATTCCTCGGATGGGGCAGCGCTACCATGTTGCCTCTGTCCCTTCCATTGGCTACACTGCTGGCCTCGGTCATGACTGTCGGTCAGATGGCTGAGAACAATGAGCTTATAGCCATGAAGTCCGCAGGTATTTCCCTGAACAGGGTTCTGCGGCCTCTGATAGTCAGCGCGGTTGTCATCAGTGTCTTGGCGTTTTTCGCTGTGAACAATCTCGTTCCGGTCGCGTACAATAAGATTTATACGCTGCGTGAGGATATCGGAAAGACGAAGGAGGAAATCAATATTCCGACCGGTACTTTCTACGACGGAATCGACGGCTATGTGCTGCGTATCGAGAGCAAAAACGACAAATCGGGAATCATGCACGGAGTGATGGTTTACGACCACACTTCAGGAAAGGGCAACACCAGCGTGACTCTCGCTGATTCGGCTATGCTGAAGATGTCCCAGTCGAAGGATTATCTGACTTTCCAGTTGTTTAGCGGAATAAATTATCAGGAAACCAACAATATGTCCTATAGGGACACTTCTCTGCAGCTCCAGAAGATCACATTCAGTCAGCAGGATATGATTATTCCTCTCCAGAACTATGCCTTCAAGAAAACCGAGCAGGCCAAGTATGGAGATCAGGTGAGAGCCATGAATATCAAGCAGTTGAAGCATGGTCAGGATTCGCTTAATCATCTGAATGATTCTGCCAGGGTGAAGAATACCGGTGATTTTCTTGCGAAGAGAGTCCTACGCAGGGCGAACCAGTTGGACACTGCGGTAAATTTCGCCAGCACGACAAAGTTCGACCACAGTAAGTTGAGTCCTTGGAAGGATAAGAACGAGGAGCTCAGGGCCTACGAAGCGGCAGCCGCGGCGGCGGAAGACTACAGGTCCATAACGAGCGGATACGAGAATGACGTATACAGTTATATGTATATTCTGAGGCGTTCCAATGTAGAGTTCTTGAAGAAGTTCGCGGAGGCACTCGCCTGCTTCATCCTCTTCTTCATCGGTGCCCCGTTGGGTGCGTTTATCCGTAAGGGAGGACTCGGAGTGTCAGCCATCATCGCTGTTCTGTTCTTCGTATTGTATTGGGTAGTAGACATTACCGGTACCAAGTTGGCGAAGGACGGTGCCATTTCTGCTGCAGCGGGAGTCTTCGTTTCGACGATAGTCCTATTCCCGATAGGAATGTATTTCACCTGGAAAGCGATAAACGATTCCGCCTTGTTCAACACGGATAATTTCGGTTCATGGTGGAGAAAAATAAAGAGCAAATTCATGAGCACATTCAGAAAGACAAGAATCGTATACATGGGAACACCGGAGTTTGCGGTGGCTCCTCTGAAGGCACTTCTTGATGCCAAATATAATGTAGTCGGAGTGGTAACTGTAGCCGACAAGCCGAGTGGCCGAGGTCTCAAGGTGAACGAGAGTGCGGTGAAGAAGTTCGCCGTGGAGAACAATATCCCAGTGCTCCAGCCGGTAAAACTTAAGGATCCTGAGTTCCTGAATCAACTCGCTGATTTCAAGGCAGATTTGTTCGTAGTCGTGGCCTTCAGGATGTTGCCTGAAGAGGTTTGGGCGATGCCTAAGCTCGGTACGTTCAATCTCCACGCAGCTCTTCTCCCTCAGTATCGCGGTGCCGCCCCTATCAACTGGGCAGTGATAAACGGCGAGAAGATGAGCGGTGTCACCACCTTCATGATAGACAAAGACATTGACACAGGCGGAATTATGCTGAGGCAGGAGTGCCGGATTTCGGAGACTGACACTGCGGGCGACCTGCACGACAAACTGATGCCGATAGGTGCAGATCTGGTGGTTCAGACCGTCGAGGGAATCATCGAGAAGAATATCGAGACTCGTGTCCAGCGCAGTTTCATCCAGGGTTCAGAGGTTCTCAAGTCGGCTCCGAAGCTGACTCGCGAGCTCTGCCACATCGACTGGAATGACTCTACCAGAAGCATTTACAACCTAATCCGAGGTCTCAGCTCATATCCTGCTGCGTTCACCGAGTTAGTACCGGCTGCCGGCGGAGCACCTGTCCAGCTGAAAATTTACGCCGGAGCGAAAGTGGAAGGAGATGAGTTCAGGTCAATGCTGGTGCGTTGTGGAGTGGGTGACGGTATTTCAAGCGGTCCTTCCCACGGTGATCAGAACGGAGTTGATGACAATTTAGCTGTCAATGCTAAAGAGGGTCACACCGGCAGCAACATCAAGCCTGGTCAGATTCTCAGTGACGGCAAGTCGTTCTTCGCCATCACTACGGCAGACGGAGCCATCTCCCTGACTGATTTACAGTTAGCAGGTAAGAAACGAATGGAAGTGAAGCCATTCCTCGCAGGATTCCGTAATCCGTCAGAGTGGGAAACCACTCTTGGCACATCGAAAGAGGAGATCGCCAAGACAAGGAAGTAAACATGGCTGCCGGCCGGCGGTCAGTGCACGCTCGCTCAGGTGCTTCGCAATTCGCTCTTTGGGCACCGCCGCCGTCCGGCGACGACGCGGCAGCCCAGGGGTCGGCGGATTCGAGTTTTATAATAGATTAGTAATCAGGTAATTAAAAAATACACATCTGCCAACCCCATCAAAAATATGGGTGTCGGCAGATGGTTTTATTGTAACTCACTGATATTCAATACTTCCATAATCAGAAATCCGCCGACCCCGCACAGCCACAGGAAGCGTCTCCGCACGGGCATATTATCTAAGCATTCGACTAATCAACGAAAGTTGAAACAGAAATGATAACACATAAAGAATTCGATCACTTAAGTTCATCCTCTAAATACGAGTAAACATAACCGGGACTCTGGAAATATAGCATTGTTTCCGGATTGAGAAGATTCTCGTATGTCTTTGATTTATATACGACATCAAATGCCTCGGTCATGGAAAGACCACGGCGCTCAATGAGCAGCTGAATGAGGTCTGAAACCATCCCTTCAACCATAAACTGAAAGTCTTCTTTTCTCATAACTACAATTTTTTTAAGTAGTTAATAGCCTTTTCCGTGCAAAACGCGTATTGAAAAGTTATACCCTTTGCGTATTTGAGCTCTTCCAAGAATTGAGAGAGCGGAATTCTTAGAGATCGGAATTTGCGAATCTGTTCTCCCACATTATCATTGGCAATTGGCCCATAGACAACATCATAGTTATGGGAGAAATTTTGCTTAAAATCTCTGTTAGCAAAGATAAACTCAGCCCAGTCAGAGGTATAAGCATCAAAACGCAACACTCTCAGGGTTCCATCAGAGAGTAACTTCTCATCAAACTCATACTCCAACATAGTAAACTCGCCTCCATGGAGCAAAACCTTTGCCTTTCCTACAGGTTTAATCTCATCTGCATGTTCTGACAGATAGAAGGCCCTACCGAAATCTTTGTTGGGCTTAGACTTAGACAGGTCGATCTTATCAAAGTCCATATTAGAACAATGATATAGTTTCATGCGATGTTCCCTCCTTGTCTTTTACAGTAGATTGCAAGTTCTTCTGCTGCACAGTCGAAAGACTGGGTGTGAAGATATTCGTAACAATCTTCATATATGGCGATGGCCCCATACTTCTGCAAGTACAGATAAGACTCTTTGTCCGAAAGACCATACTTCCGGCCAAACTCATTGATCAGAGCTATAAGGTAATCTATCTTCTTCGCCATATCTCAGTTATATTAGATTAATTCCCAACGCATCACCACGTCGAAACCATTCCAAAGATACAAGTTTTTATCTTACTGACAATGTTATCGGAGCCATAATTGTATCAGAACACTGGCAACGTAGTTGTACAAAACGCCAGCCAACTGCTCAATACAGTCCGCTCAGCCTATATGCACCCCGCCACATACTTGGCAAAACATCATTCTAAAACAGAATTCTGCTAAAGTTCACAAGTTTGTGGTCCACAAGTTTGTGAACTTTGGGGAAATCTTGGACGACTTGGCAGGAATAGAGTTAGCCAACAGATTCACATTCAACTATTTGCAACGATTGCGACCTGCCAGGTCCTATATAAATTCCTACAACCTGACAGGCGCAGAAAGATACAATTAACGCATAATCAACATTTTACATTCTCCAACACCTGCCAGGTTGTCCAAGAATTTCACACAATGATACTTGGGCTCTGAACATTTGGGACCAAGTGTCCCATCTAACCTAAATCAAGAAAACAAAGAAAGTAATCGTGGCTGCCGGGTCGGCGGTCAGTGCCCTCTCGCCGGGCACCGCCTCCGACCCGACGACGACGCAGCACCCAGCGCCGAGTCATCACAAAAATGCGGTGACGGGCAATAAAGTAAGACAAGACGCCGAACAAAAAAGCGATTCTCTCCACGAAGGAAAGAATCGCTTTTTTATGAATATATAATAATCTCTACAGTTCCCAGGCGAGGGCAGAAGCGCCGAGGATGGCGGCATCGGACTCTTTGAGCTGGGAGAAGACTATCTTGACTTTGTTGCGCCACAAAGAGAGAACGTTGGCGTTCATGGCATTCTCGATAGGCTCGCGGAGGAACTCCTTGGAACGGGCAAGACCGCCAAAGAGGACGATGGCCTCAGGTGAGCTGAATGCAATGAAATCTGCGAACGACTCGCCGAGAATAGTACCTGTGTACTCGAAAATCTTGATGGCCAACTTGTCACCTTCCTTGGCTGCATCATAAACATCCTTGGAAGTGATATTGTCCAGACTTCTGAGAACTGACGGCTCCTCACTCATATCGAGCCACTCACGTGCCGTACGTGCCACACCGGTAGCAGAAGCATAGGTCTCCAAGCAGCCGGTCTTGCCGCAATTGCAAAGACGGCCATTGTGACGAACGACACATGTATGTCCGAGCTCTCCGGCAAATCCGTCGTGGCCATAGACAACTTCGCCATTGATGACGATTCCGCTGCCTACGCCGGTACCAAGAGTAATCATGATGAAGTTCTTCATTCCTCTGGCAGCACCGTAAGTCATTTCACCCATAGCAGCAGCATTGGCATCATTGGTAAGAGCGACAGGAATGCCCCCCATCTTATCGGAAAGCAACTTGGCTACAGGAAGAGTTCCCTGCTTGCCCCATTTCAGATTGACAGCATTCTCGATTTCACCGGTATAATAGTTTCCGTTAGGAATACCCATACCGATACCGCGAACCTGACCGGCAACACCCGCGTCAGTTATAACTTTGTTGACAGCCTCGGCCAGATCATCGATATATGGCTCGATTTCGTCATGTGTATCTGTTCTGATTACAGTCTGGGCCAACACCTGGCCTCTCATATCTACGACGCCTAACTTAGAAGTCTGTCCGCCGACATCGATGCCGACTACATAAGGCATATCCATCTTATTCATAATATATTATTCTACTGGAATTTCAGGGTTAACATTCTTACAACCTGCGAGGGCGTAATAGAGAATATATGCAAGCATAGCTACTACAAGCCAGTAACTTGCCATATAACCGGCAGCAGCAGCGATGAAATCCTGGATAAGAGGCATAACGCCGCCACCGACTACCATCATCATGAATATACCGGAAGCCTGCTCTGTATATTTGCCGAGCCCCTCAGTACTGAGGTTGAAAATACCACCCCACATAAGAGAAGTACAAAGACCGCAAAGCACAAGGAAGAGAGCCTTGACAGGAATTCCGGAAACCATGGTGAAACCATCCTCAACACTATATGCAGGCATAGTCATAGTAATCTCCTTAGGAAGGAAGATCGCGATAACTACGAAAAGAATAGCCACAGAAGAAACTGTAACAAGCTGAGCCTTAGTACTTACCTTACCGCTGATGAATGAACTGAAAATACGGCCCACCATCATAAGAAGCCAGTAAACAGCTGCGATGGCACCTCCGATAGCGACACCGTTCACAGCGATACCTGCACCCTTCTCTGTAGCATCAGAGAAATAGAAAATAAGCTGTGAAGGAATACCTACCTCGACACCTACGTAGAAGAAAATAGCCACAACACCGAGCACGAGATGACGGAAACTCCAAGCGCTATGCTCGTATTTCACAGTCTTTCTCTCAGCCGCAGGCTCAGGAATATTCACGAGCGAAATAATGATATAGGCCAATGCGAATACACCCATCGCGATAAACAGGAGCGGAGCGACATCACTCATAGAAGTCTGCTCAGTAACAGTTCCGATAAGAACACCTACGAGAAGCGGAGTAAAAGTACCTGCGAGAGAGTTCATGGAACCACCGATCTGGATATACTGGTTACCTTTGTTTCCACCGCCACCGAGAAGGTTAAGCATAGGATTCACCACGGTATTAAGCATACAAACGCAGAATCCGCAGATAAAGGCACCGAGAAGGTAAACATAAATGGCTGAAGCTCCGAGGAATGCACGGCTTGAAATCCACTGGATAACGATACCGATGAAACCTGTAGCAAGCGCGATGAGAAGGGTCTTCTTATAACCATGCTTGAGAAGCATCTTACCTGCAGGAATACCCATGAAGAGGTAAGCTGCGAAGTTCATCATGTTTCCCATCATTCCGGCCCAACTGTACTGACCTTTCCAGATGTTTCCGAAAGGAGCGGCCATATTAGTCACGAATGAGATCATCGCAAAGATGAAACACATAGTGACAATCGCCACAAGATTTGATTTTTTCTGTGTCATATCAATGATTTTATATGTTTTTTATTCCACTCAGAAAGGTAATTCGTTTTAAAAGTGTTATTTCATAACAAACCTTGCGAAATTACAAAAAAACCGGCGGAAAGACAAAAAAAGATCCGGTGCTTTTCTCAAAGGACCGGACCCCTATATAAAACGAACTTAACAAATAGACATAAAAACCTTTTATTGTCTGGTGCAAAGTTATGCATATAAAACGTTAATACCAAACTTTTCGTAAAGATTTTTTAAAATTTCGTCCATTATGATAATAAATTCGACCTTTAAAACGATATCTCCATTATTCCCAGATGTCAGGAATGAGTTCATAGCCCCTTGCGCTCTCCGGATATGTAGCGAAAGGCTTGGCCGTACCGCAATGCACGTCATACAGACACTCTGCAGTAGCAATCATCGCATCTACCATATCCTTATATGGTCTATCCGTAACATCTACAAGGCCGCAATTATAGTTCTCTCCGTCAAATCGTCCGGTAATATCCTGATCAGACCACTGGAAGTATCCGGAGCCGATAAATGCAGGATGAGCATAAGCATTTTCAGTATAATATCTGTAGCAGTCTGCCCTGTCTTTCTCAGAATCTGTCTGCCAAAGCGCCTGTGCCAATCCCCTGTCGACAGTTCCGAAATGATACTCACCCACAATCATAGGCTTTCCGGTACAAGCATAGGCCCTGTCAAGCATATCCTTATCAGGAGCGAGCATATAGGCATTGAAACTGAACACATCGAAATGTTTTCCGCAGATAGACAGCAGAGCCTCGGTGATAGTATCAGGATTTGCGAATCTCATTCCCAAATTAAGGTGGTGCGGGTCATACTTCTTGTACACTTTATCCACCGTCTCCAGGAATTTGTCGAAAGCGTCATAAATAAATGCCACTCTGTTTTCATCGGTATCGGCATTTGACTCGAGATATTTCTTGAGTGCAGCTTTGATAGGTCTATCCGGGCCATCAAGAATTATCTGGCAAAGACGTACTTCATCATTGATCCAAGCCGGCTCATTTCCGACGAAATAGCCTATCAGCCATGGGTTGTCGACATTTTTGGCGACCATCGACGAGATGGATTTCTCGACAGTCGGCACGAAGTCTGGGGAGTATACGTCAGCAAGTCCCATCATGGACGCATCCTGGCCGATGCCGCCGAAACTGAGCATGAATGCTTTGCGGCCCAATTCGATTACATCTCTGCCGGACCAGTTGGCAATGGTATTCATGCCCCATTTGTCCATTCTCTTGATAATAAGGTCATTGGCCTTACCCTTCCAGTCTTTGCCAAATCTTCTTACCTGGTTCCACGCACTGAGAGAATACGCCATGCCGGCTCTTGATTCTATCGGAGCGACTTCATCTACCGGAGGGATAGCCTCATACATTCCGGCTCTCTTGTCATAATCTCTGACCAAGCCGCCGTTGCCAGGGGATACGCAGTCCACACCGAGAGACAGGAAAAGATGTCCCTCAGGGTCTACGAACCACCATTTGCCGTCGATCTGCTCTGTACGGAAAAATCCGGTAGCCTCGACCTGGCTATTCAAATATCCTCCGAAACGAGAATACTGGAATCTCTCAGTGCTGACTTCCTCAGCTTCTTCCTCACGCCACTGTTTCTCCAAATCCTCGAGACTCTTCACCTTCTCCGGATATTGCGCATAGATGGACTGGCCGAAGCGGTCTATTGCCGGATGCTTTTCCAAATAAGCATCACCCGGATCATCCACTGAAAGGGTGATGTTTCTGATATATATTTTTGGGTTAGAAATTGGCTTTCTGATTCTTACGCCCACAGAATCCACTCCTGTAAGCGGACCACGCTGACCACCGAGGTTAATCCATCCGGTGTAGCGCGGCTTGTTCATGGTTGCAGCCACGTCGAAAGCAGGTGCAGGCAGTTCAGTATAATACTTGAGCGGAATCGCAAGCCTGTTCCAAGCGCCTGGAACATAAGACATTACCCTCAGGTCATTATAACCCCAATCCGTGGTAAAGCCCAGCTGAAATCTCTGCGAGGTAGTGATTTTATATTCAAGGACAACGTAATTATATCCGGTCCAGTCAGTCGGCAAATCCGGGTTGATGTCTTTAAGTGCCACCTTGAATCCTGACACTTCTTTGGAACTGTCGAAAGTATAGCTAACCTCATGGTTACAAGCGCCTAGCGCAAGCAATGAGCAGCATACTGCCGAAGCCATTTTTAAATTATCTATAAACTTCATAACTTTATGAATGAGTAATATTAATTCTGTATAATGACGACACTGCCGAAGCGTAGAGATACCCGTCCTTGCCCATTATTATGGAAGACGGACGTTCCGGAAGTCGGATTTTCCCTATAATTTCACCTTTCAGATTGCATACATATATGAGTCCGTCAGCCACGAAAACCTTATCTCCACCCGGTGTCGCACTGAACTGGCCAGCATTGACAAACTCCTGGGCCTCAACTCTTTCCATCGTCTCATATACCACACTGAACACCCTATGATTATATTCATCAGAGACATAAGCGGTTTCTCCAGGAGATACGGCCAACAGCGATGACGAACGGAGCAAATCATATACGTCCGGAATCACGGTAACACCATCAGGAGCGACGAAAACAGTGTCGACAGACGCCTTAACGACCTCATCGAAATCATTCAGGTCACGCCATCTGTGAGAAGGCACGCAAACCCTTCCGACCCCGGAAACATCATTAACCTGTTTCTTCGCAAGAATCGTGAACGACGACTCCGGATCATCAGGATTTATCGAATAGAACCTCGGCTCGAAACCGTCATTGCCCCACCAGCTGAACGTGGTTCCTTTACGGTCATCGTAAACCTTTACAGCTTCCTTTGGAACAAATCCGGGTTGCGGAGTATATTTCACACATACCAGCAGATTATCCTCCGTATCCACAGCAAGCGAAAGAACAGGCCACGGATAATCCGCCACAAGAGTAACCTTTTCATCTGCAGGAGAATAGCGATAAATACGCCTCATCCTCTGCTCACAGAAATAAATATTGCCCTGACTGTCCTGAGCCATACCGTGCACATACTCGAAACCAGTGGCCAGACGGACGACATCACCAGAAACCGGCTGCGCCTTCTTCTCATTCCCAGTAATAGTCAGACGAGTAAACTCCCACGGGAGCACCTCCAGACCAGTATTCATATCCTTGATAGTGACATCAGTAGTCTGATGCATCTGCGTAAAGTTATGAACATTATAAAACTCTATATCACGACATCCCCAAGTGCGGACAGCGCACGGCAGCGGAGTATCTATCCAAATCACCCTGAAAAGATAAAGGTTCGCAAAAAGCAGATTCTCAGAATTTTCTATCTCAATCGGCTGCACATCAGGACCTTCCCTCAACTCCTCTTCCAACTGCAGCGCATAGAACTTCCAATTCTTCACATTACGGATTCTAACCTCATTTCTCACATGATGCTCCACAGAAATCTCATACATGGCCGACGGCGTTTCGGTATCACTGATATATAGACCATTAGCAGAATAACTGTCCGGCGTCCAGATATCCTTGAACGTACCGCCTCCGCCATTTGTAATCCACAAAGACCAATACTGATTATCCCAAGCCTTGTCCTTACCCTGATAATTCACAGGATTCTCCTGAGTGCTGACACCTTCCGGCTTTCTTACCACCGGAGTTCTCTTGTTGGAATTTCTGGTCATATTGCCATGACCGCCAAGAAAACGCACATCATTCATGTACGAACCGGCCCCGCTCTGCCACTTGCAGCCGACCGCCCGATAATTATACGCCCCAGTGCTGACGCCTACCCCATTTATAATGTTGCTTCCGCCCATAGGGGTTTCTATCAATGCTGCCGGACTCCCGAAGCCACTGAATGCAGGAGTACCGTCCTCGGTGAAGAGCACAGTCGTGATCGGATTCAGACCTATGATAACGGTATTCTTCTTGAGCTTTACTGTCTTGGTCAGTTTATACCAACCCTGAGGGAAATACAAGACATCGTAATTATCAACAGCCTTCGCAATGGCCTCAGTATCATCTGTTTCCCCGTCACCTTTCACTCCCAGGTCCAAAACATTTTTCCATTTGGACATATCCGGAAGTCCCGGTATATCATTTATAATACTGAATGAATTATCTTTCAATTGCTTAATGGAAACTTCACTTTTGACTTCCGGATCAGATTCCATAGAATTCATATGAAGTCCATTCGTAAAATTCTCTATCTTGCAAAAACGGGATGGAGAACTTATCTTCCTACCTGATTCACGGAAAGAAACCGCAACAGGAGTCCTCGATAAATAAGTGTTCCGCACACTTACCTGATTTGGACTATAATTTTCATGAGAGAGGATAATGCCTGCAGATGAAATGGATTCCATCACACAGTCTTCCATATAAATCTTGTCAGAACGGTCTTTTCGGACCTCTACGGCTACCGGGCTGTTTTCGAACCTGTTACGAATAATCACCCAGCCTCCTTCCTCAGTATTTATACAAGCCTTCCTCTGATTTTTGAATACAGAATTCACTATAGTGATCTGCCAGCTCGGTGACGTCCTCGTAGTATAAATACCATACTCACCACCTGCGAACTCCACATCTTCCAATTCATTTCCGGCATCGAAAATACCAGCCTTGCCGTCACCGATATCTATGCGGCAATGAGAGATGAAACTATGCTGGGCATAATGTGTCCTGAAGGCTACCGCATAAGGATTTCCGGATTCGATACGTACATCGATATTCGAAAATGCACTGTAAAAAGTACCTGCATTGGCATCCCGCACACCTGATTCCGGTGTAACCCTGTTACTTGTAAACCAAAACAGATATTTCGCTCTCCCCTTATCCTCAAGATTCTCCGTACCGAAGCCTTCAGAATTTTTCTTCAAGATAAATGTAGGACGCTCAGGACCGACACCTATAAGACGTACAGAAGTAGGAATATAGATAGTCTGAGAGAGCAGATAATTCCCCGAAGGGACGAATACGATTCCCGCGTTAAACTCATCTTTGACGTAGTTTATCGCCTCCTGGAGTTCGAAAGAAACATCAGTCTTACCGTCATTATCAATGGCAAACTTTTCAGGAGTAAAATATACCGCCTTCGGATCAGACGGACATTCTGAATAAACAGAAATCGTCCGGGCTGCGCATAAGCCGGTCAAACACAACAAAAAGCCAAGTAAACCTGCGAGTCGTTTCATGATTATTAGATATTCAGAGTCAATAAAAAAGGGGCGGACCGGCCGTCTCCGGCCCACCCCAAAGTGTTTTAAGCCCGCCTAACTATTTGTTGATGTTAGGATTCAGGAGTTCATCAGTGTTAGGAACAGGGAAGAAGTATGCGTCACTTCCCTTGGTTCCGCTGATAGGAAGCTCACTTGCACTTCTGGAAGCGATAGCCTTGTCGATGAGATTAAGTCTGACGACATCGAACCATCTCACACCCTCTGCTGCAAATTCCCACTTTCTCTCCTCCACACAGGCATTGGCAAAAGCCTCAGCGCTGAGACCGGAATAGGTGGAGAGGCCGGCTCTTGTGCGGATCTTGTTCAGGCACTCGTATGCCAACGCATCAGGACCGCCGGATCTGGCTTTAGCCTCGGCATAGGTCAATGCTGTCTGAGAGAATCTCAAGAAGCAGATAGGAACAGTAGCTCCTCCGACAGTAAATGTATTGTCGACACTCATCTTCTTGTAGTAAGGGTGCTTGTCTGTCATATCCTTCCAATTCCTTGTAACGCCGTCTGTGCAGACATAGTCTTCCATGAAAGTAGCATCTTTTCTAGGTCCTGCAGGGAACTCGTTGTAATAGCCTACTTCTGCGAAGAAGTAACCCCAACCGCCTGCCATAGATGGACCTGAAGCCGTTCCGTACATCCAGTTGTCACCGCTCTTCGTGCACATGGTAAAGACATTTTCCTTAGTTATGCCGTTATTCGGAGCTGATTCGCTATGGGTAAAGAGAACGTCGTAAGAATCTTCGAAATCGAAACCATATTTTGCTCTGTTGTCGAGAACGAGTTTCGCCTGCTCGGCAGCTTTTGCATAATAGCCTTCCTTTTTCAAAGGCCAACCTGCTTCGAAAAGATATACTTCAGCGAGAAGAGCTCTGGCGGTTCCTACGTTAGGACGACCCGGATCACCATTTCTTCTCTCGTCACCAAGACGCTCGATGGAATTGGTAAGGTCAGACTCGATCTGGGCGAAGATACCCTCGGTGCCTGTCATCTCCATGTTTTTGTCAGACTCCTTATAAACCGCAGAAAGCATGAGCGGAAGGCTCTTGTGCATTCTTCCGAGCCAGAAATAACTGTAGGCACGTACGAAATAAGCCTCACCGAGAATCTGCTTGATGACAGCAGCGTCACCCTTGCATTTGTCAGCGTTCTCGATTACGTTGTTCGCGTTGATGATGGCTTTGTAGCATGACTTGTAAATACATGGAATAGAAGAGTTCGTATTCGTAACAGTATATGTGTCAAGCTCTTTTGTATTAGTGGAAGAAGCATTGGTAGTAAGGTCCTCACCTCCCATGGTAATCTCATAAGGCCATGTGTGGAGGAATCCATAACCCCATCCGCCGTTCCACTGTAAATATGCACCGGTCAAGGCTGCTTCCAGACCGGACTGGCTTTCGAGCACGTTATCGAAAACCTGACCATTCGTCTTCTCGTCGAGAAAATCCGAACAAGAGGCAAAGAGCGTACAACTCAAAACCGCAGCGGCTGCTATATTGAATATATGTTTCATATTGCTCAAAATTTATGGTTCCAATTAAAATGTGATGTTCAAACCCAATGAGAAAGTTCTGGCATTAGGATAAGAAGCATAGTCTACACCCTGACGGATATCAGATCCGCCGCCTCCGAGGTTACTTGACTCAGGGTCAAGGCCTTTGTAGCCAGTGATAGTGAACAGGTTAGTCGCAGTAGCGGATACTGTGAACTTACCGATCTTCTTCACATCGAAATCATAAGCGACACTGAGGTTCTTCAGACGGACGAAGCTTGCGTCCTCGACTGTCATGGATGACTGCTCTTTCCAATCACTGGTAGGGCTCCATGCCGGGAGATATGTATTCTCCTGAACGCCAGGGATATATCTCTTCTTAGCCTCTGAAAGAGTAGCAGCTCTCATGTCATCAGCAGCTCTGAGGTTCATGATTCTGGTGTAGTTGAGTTTGTCCACGCCAAGCACTCCCTGGAAGAACACGTTGATAGTGAAGTTTTTCCAATAGATGTTGTTGTTCCATCCAAGTGTATACTTAGGCATACCATGACCGATGATCTGTGCATCAGCGCCATCATATTTGTAGTCGTTGTTCAGGTCTTCGTAGCGGGCGTCACCAGGCACCATTCCATATTTGGCAGCCTCAGCAGCTTCGCTCTTCTTCCATGGTCCGAGATATTTGAGACCGTAGATGGAACCGAGAGACTCACCCGGCTTGTAGATAAATTCAGGAATACTGTGGTTCAGTCCTGTAAAGTCAGAGTAGCTTGTGATATACTCTTCGTCACCGAGGCTGAGAACTTCATTCTTCACAGTAGAGAAGTTGAATGTACTCTTCCATCCGAAGTCAGCCTTCTTGATGATTTCGCCGGTAACACTGAGCTCAAATCCGGTGTTCTTGATAGAACCGATATTGGATGTGATAGTACCGCCGCCCTGATAATCAGGAATACTCTTGTTCATAAGAAGGTCAGAAGTCTTTTTCCAGAATACGTCACCCTCGACGAGGAGTCTGTTGTCGAAGAAGCCGAGTTCAAGACCGAGGTCTCTCTGCTCAGTGGTTTCCCAACGAAGTTCAGGGTTACCAGGAGAACCGAGTACGATACCAGGTGTCTGACCTCCCTGAGAGAATGAAAAGAACTGGCCGTTCGCGTTGTAAGCTGACAATGTTGCGTATGGAGAGATAGCCTGGCTACCTGTCATACCCCAGCTGAGTCTGAGCTTCAACGTGCTGAACACGTTCAAATCCTTGATGAAGTTTTCGTTATGAGCGTTCCAAGCCAATGCTGCTGCAGGGAAAGTACTGTATTTGTTTCCTGAAGCGAACTTGGATGAACCGTCATGTCTTACGGATACTGAAGCCATATATCTGCCGTCGAATGAGTAGTTTACACGGCCGATGAATGACATGAGTGACCACATGGTGTAGCCTGAACCTACTGTTGTGGATCCTGCCTGTGCAAGATTGTCATATTTGAGGTTAGGGAACTTAAGTTCAGAAGCACTGCCTGAGAGAGTCTCGAGCTGATAATTCTGAGTCTCCATAGCTGCCACAGCATTGACAGAATGCTTTCCGAAGGTCCTGTCGTAAGACAGCTGGGTGGTAGTCTGGACGGTGATAGCCTTGTTGGTGTACTTGGACGCGCTCGGCTTGCCGTTGGAGAGATATTCTCCTGACCAGCTCTTGCCCTCATCGAAAGAGATGTCCGCACCGACCTGGAAATCAGCCTTCAAGCCTTTTACGATTTCGTAAGAAGCACCGGCCATAGCATTCACATAATATCTCTCTGTATAAGACTCTGAGTCATACATTATAGAGATAGGATTGCTCTTTACAGAAGAGTAAGGGTCGCTCTGGGTGTATTTGCCCTCGCTGTCATAAGGCATAGTGGTAGGGGCCCAAGCCAATGCCTGTGTAAGGATATTGTTGGCTCCTGAATAACCGCCGCTGTTGCGCTGTGATTTGGAAACGACACCGTTGGCGTTGAATCTGAATGAAAGTTTGTCAGTAATCTTGCTGTTTACATTTGCACGTACTGTATATCTTTCATATCCGGTAGTCTTGATAATACCCTGATTGTTAAGGTAGTTTCCGGAAACACGATACTGAGTGTTCTCATTACCGCCTGAAACGCTGATCTGGTGCTGATGTGAAATGGCAGTACGGAGGACAGCGTCCAAGTAGTCATATCCGCCACCGTTTTTGTATGAATCCACTTCTGACTGAAGGAATACAGGAGATGCGCCCATAGCCTCAGCGTGCTCGTTGGCAGTCTTGGCGAAGTCGTAGGCATTCATCTTGTCATACTTCTTTATAATATTGGAGAAGAATACGTTACCCTCGTAGCTGAGCTTTGGCTTACCTGATTTTGCACCAGTCTTAGTAGTAACCAAGATGACACCGTTCGCACCACGTGAACCATAAATCGCGGTAGAAGAAGCATCCTTCAACACCTCTATTGATTTGATATCATTAGGGTTAAGGTCGTTGAAATCAGCTCCTACGAATCCGTCGATAACGAAAAGCGGGCTGTTGTCACCGAGAATAGAGTTGGCACCACGGATTCTCATACGGACCTCTGAACCTGGAGCACCGCTGGTGTTGGTAATCTGGATACCTGTCGCACGACCCTGCAATGCCTGGTCTACACGAGTAACCTTCTGGTCGCTGAATGATTCATTTGTAACCTGTGAAAGCGCACCTGTGAGAGTACTTCTCTTGGCGGTACCGTAACCGATTACGACTACCTCATCCAAGGCTTCCTGGTTAAGTTGGAGAACTGCAGTGATTTCATTACCGTCTACGGTAATTACTTTGTCGATAAATCCCATGTATGAGAACCTGATGCGGTCACCGACCTGGGCATTGATCACGAATTTACCATCTATATCTGTATAAGTACCGACGGTAGTACCTTCGATAGAGACGTTGGCGCCGATGATAGGCTCGCCGTTCTCATCTACGACTACACCGGAAATCTGTGACTGTTCTGCTGAAATCTGTCCCTGGACAGGACTTGCAGAAGCGACATTGACAGACAACATGGTGAATAAAAATGCTGCCGCGAAAGCAGAGAGATATCTCAAGCAGATACCCGAGATATTCATTTTTTTTATAACTGACCATACTTGTGATTATTAGTGAATATTGTGTGCTGTTTGGTGCTGCAAGTTTATGAATTAATAACGATTTAACAATGCACTCACCACCCTATAAAAACATTGCACACCACGATAATTCACTTTTTTCACCCCTGCAAATACGGCTATATCGAAAAAAATTGATATCTCGGTATCAATAACTTAAGAAAATAAATACCCCTGCAATCAAATTTTAGAAATAATTTCGCTCAAAGAATCATCCGGATCCAAGTCCATGTTTTTTCTGAGGCGATATCTTGCAGATTCCGCACTGCTCAGTTTGATGTTAAGCATCGAAGCGATCTCTTTTGTGCTCAATCCCATCCTTATGAAAGCACAATATTTTATGTCGTTTCCGGTAAGATTCGGATACCGTGTCTTGAGCCTGTCTAGGAATCCGTCGAAAATATTGTTGAAATAAATATCGAATTGAGACCAGGTTCCGTCTTCGCGATACTGCTTCTGCACACACTTCTTCACATCCTCGAAATTTACAGTCCCGTCGAAAGCCACCTTAGGTGAAAGACTGTCGATGATAGTAGCAAGACTTTCATTTACGAACAGGTTGTTCAATGTCTGGATAGTGAGTTTCTTGTCACGTTCCTTCACCTCCATCGCAAGAATCTCGTTCTGATGCTGTATGGTTTCCCTCTCCAAGTCAGCTTTCCTCTGCGCTTCGAATTTTTCTTTAATCCTCTTGACTCTATAAAGATAAACTTGTCGGATTATGAGTATGACCGCAGACAAAGCCAAAAACATATATAAGATTCCCCACCATTCCAGCATAGGATGAGGTTTTATCTTGAAGTTTATAGTCTTGATTATCTGATCTCTGAACTTGATATCCAACTTATGGCTACCGACATCCATGAATTTAAACGAGATCGGATCACCTTTAGGAACACCTGTCCAATTCTGATTATCCAGACGATACTCCAAACTTTCCCCTCCCGTCAATGAAATATAAAACTTCAAGTCATATACATGATGCGGCAGTGCCACACTCGAAGAAAGATCAGCAAAAGACGTACTGCGTCCATTCGAATATGCAAGTCTATAAAAATTGACCTTAGGAATAACTCGTTCCGGCACATCGAAGTCATACTTGCACAAAGTCTCGAAATATCCGCACGCCGCCGTATTTTTATCGAGGGCTATCACCCGCGCATATCTCTTCGGAATAGTTTCCAACCTATTGCTCCTGAAGACGTTGGTCGTCATATAAACATCGTTTCCATGCCTTATGAGCATATCTACCGTGCCATCTTCGCTATAATTGAAGAACCTGTTTCCAATCTGCGTAATATTCAGATTTGCAGACACGAAATTCGCAAACAAAGTAGTATAATATGAACTATACTCTATCGCATCCGAATTCGGGTTATACAAAAAACAAGTCTTTCCTGAGGTAAAAATCAGCTCCCCGTCCACCTCGAATATGCGGACCAGATTATCCGATTTGTCACCGACCCTATATTTTTTAGTATCAATGATCTTCTTGAAAAATTCTCCAGGCTTAAGCCTTACAGTATGCCCCTTCTTGAAGTCAAGCCAGACATTTCCATATTTGTCGAATTTGACCGTCTGATTGGAAGCACTGTAATCGGAAACTCTCCAACTCTTGGAAACGATATGATCAGAATCTACATCCATGTCTATCATCAGCAATCCTTTATCGTCGGAAGCGCACAATATGTTGGATCTGTGATAAAGCCTCTCCATGGAGGTAACATTGGCCGCCAACCTGGTGATTTTCCCGGACTTCTCAAACATATAAAGTCCTTCATTTATCACTAAGAACATCCGGTTTTTATAGACAAGCATATCCCACACCTGTCCACTGATTCCCGGCACAAACTCGCTTCCCGAAGCAGGGTCATCCGATTCCCTAAGCAAACCCATATTCGTTCCCAAATAAAGCTTGGAATTCCAGACCAACGCCGTATACACCGCACCGATCTTCATATTAGGCTCTTTATAATAGCTTAGCTGTCTGTTATTTATAATCCAAGTTATACCACCGTCGCCCCCGATGACGATATCGCCGATTTCGGTTTCTGTCAATGACAATACGGTAGTGTAATCCAGGCCGTCCTTGGCATTGAACTTCCTGACAATCTCCCCAGAAGGAGACATTACATAAACACCGTCAGCGATGGTACCCAACAGATAATTACCAGATTTCTGCTTATAAACAGAAAACACTGATTGTGACGGAATTACAGAATCCTCACCGATAAGAAAATAATCTCCATCCCTCCTTTCCACATAAACCACCCTGTCGGACAATCCGGAAAAACATTCCTTAAAATCCTCACCTTCGAACTTTAAGAGTCCATCATCCACCTGAATAAGGAACTCACCATCGACATAGAAAAGATATCCTATATCTCCATTTATCCATTCCCTAATCTCTCCAGTAGCGATATTATATGTTATAAATCTCTGATGTGTAGACAAATAGAGAATATCTCCTTTCGGGAAGACACGCCAGAAAATATCCTCTCTAACCTCGGGATCACCCCTATAAAGCATCGTAAAACCCAAGACACCTCTCGTATCACGAGTCCAATAGCCGAAAAAATAATCACCCGCACAATATAATCGCCCCGACTCCTCATCATATTTCAGATGCCTGATAACCAGCTCTCCATCAATCTCATAAGCCTCCGTATTGATACCGTCGAAAACCACGAGTTTGGTACCCGACGCATAGTATACAAAACCATTTCCATCCTGTTCGATAGACCAAATCTGTGAATCCCCCTTATACTGAGACGGAGGATAATTCAACACCAAAGACTTGAACAAATTCGGATTATCATACGCCAAGACATCCGGCATCAGGGCCAGGCAACATACAATCGAACAAACGATTCTATATATAGGAAAAGTATATTTGGTCATCACTTAGTCTTTTGTAATGCCAAATATACTAATTAATTCAAGTTCCGCAATTATTCCAACTCCTAAAACTCCATAGACACTCCTGCCGTCACGCGTCTTGGTTTCCCAATCTGGAAAAATGAATTCCCCACAGACTTGAAATAAAACACATCATAAGATGCATCAGTCAAATTGTCACCCCTGACGAAGAAATCCAGATGAGGGAAGGAAATCCTCAAATCGCAACCCGCTGTCCAATAAGGCTCCTGCGACAACTCCCCTGCCTCGTCCCAGAAAATTTTTCCCGTACGGGTAATGTCTGCTGTCAATGCTGCCGCACGTACGACTCTTCCTCCGAAAGTGAAACGATAACCGGCAGACGCATATAAAGTACTTGATGGTGAATATGGTATCCTGTTATTAGAATAGTCCTCACGTCCATCATTATATTCCTTAAAACGGGCGTCGGTAACACCTGCGGAAGCATCCACATGAAGACCTTTCCATCTCCATGAAAGTTCAGCCTCCAGGCCCAAACTCCTGGATCGCCCGGCATTGGCCATCATACGTCCGGTTCCATTCCCGTAAGGGAAAACTGTAATCTGCTGATTCCTACATAAAACATAGAAAGCATTTGCCGATACATCCAAGAAATGTCCTGCACGACGCATGCTCCAACGTCCTCCAACCTCATGATCCACACATGTCTCAGGCTTATACTTGGTAGCCGCTGCAGTCATTTCATTTTGAGAACCTGAGCCCATTCCGAATTTCTCCATCATGCCTTTCATCATCTTGTTCTGCAAGATATCAGAGAAAATCTGAGAATTGAAACCGCCTGATTTATAGCCTCTTGATACGGATGCATAAAACTTCAGACTCTCCCCGCGCTCGGGCATTGACCCGAACGAAGCATCATATATGGCGGACAATTTCGGAAGGAACTGGAGAAAATGCTCTGACTCATGCCCGGCAAAGGTGGTCGAGAGCGGCGTGTAATCCGACATGTAACTCATCTTGAAATGGATATCAGCACGGGAATCATATTTCATAAAATCGCCCTCGTGATCCAAACGGAAACCTGCCGTCAGAAGCCATCTTCCAAGTCTGAAATATGACTCATGATATGCAGCCACGTTATAAGTCCAAAAGCGGAAGTCACTGGTAATCGGAAAGTTGTCTTCCTGAAGAGAAAGCCTGCCCACCCACTCGGGGATATGAGCATTGGCCTGACCCAAAATCAGAGAGTTGATACCGTCAGACAGGAAATGGACCGGAGCCGACATGTTGTTCAACTTGCCGAAAGCAAAAACGCCGGACTGGGAATCCCACCATTTTGGGTGATTCACTGGACGGAACACAACTTCCTGAGTGACAACATATTGGTCCTGTGTCTGATTCATCGTAAACATCGACTTAGGCGTGAAGTCCTGATCCAAATCCATGGAATCATGCAGGAGCTGGAAACTCGTAACTGAACTGACTTTCAAGCTGTTGCCCTCCTTCGTCGCCCTAAATCCATCCATAACGGAAAGTCTCTTGTAAGCGCTCTTGTCGTTATAGGAAACCGGATTCAAGGTTCCGTCCGAATAAAGTCGGTAAGGATACCCGCCCTGATCCGTGTAAGACACGGAAAGTGAATTGTCCAGGTCAATGCTGCCGCGAGTCTTGGAATAGCGGAGTCTGATGGCGGCCATATCTGACGGATCGCATTTCTTTCCGGTATATTCATTTGTATAAAAGCCATCTGTATGACGATATGCTACCGCAGCTCCGAAAGCACCCTTATATACAGAAGCATTGACATTCAACGAATTGGCAGAACCATACTCGATTCCTGCGCGAACGCCTTGCCATACTTTAGGGGACAGCGTCTCCACAGACAGAACGCCCAACATGGAGTTTCTCCCATAGAGGGTTCCCTGCGGGCCGCGCATCATATCCACGCGGCGGATGTCCAGAAAACTGAAGTCGAAATGATTTTTGTCGATTACAGGCACATCATCTATATAGAGACCCATGACTGGGTTTTCCATCCTGGAGCCGATACCTCTTATATATATGGTAGAGGTCATGGATGAACCATAATCAGGTATGAAAAGTCCCGGAATTTTACCGGAAAGTCCTTTGGGGGCCTCGATTCCTGAGGCTTCTATCTGCTTCAGTGCCAGCGAAGTGACAGGTGTCGCAAGTTCTTCAGTTTCAAGCTGTCGCTTAACAGAAGCTGTAACTACAGATGTAGACAAAGTATCCACTTGAGCGACGGTCAATGCGCATGACAGCAGTAAAGGTAAGATCATATTTGTTTTTCGTTTAGTTTAAATTCAGTGTAAAGGACAGTATCATTCGTGACGATACTGACTAGGGGTCTTGCCTGTATGTGACTTGAAGAACTTATAGAACACCGACTGGTTCGGGAAGTTCAGTTTCACAACTATTTCCTTTATGGAAAGATCGGAGTATTTCAGCAAGTTCTTGGATTCCAGAATGACGAACGAATCTATCCAGTCAGGTGCAGAACGGCCGCTGACACTCTTCACGAGTTTGGAAAGATACTTCGGCGTAAGGCACAGTTTATCAGCATAAAAGGCCATGTTGCGCTCCGTTGTATGATAGTCTGTAACAAGTCTCAGGAAATGGTCATATATATATTTGGCCTTAACTGAAGGAGACTGCGGCTTGTGCACTGCCTCAGAGAGCCTGCCGGACCAGATGGAACCCAGATAATAAGAAAGCGAAGACACTAGAGAACCGAGAGCCTCCATTTTATTTTCCATATTGTCCCTCAAAAGGACAGACGCCAGATTAAGATACATTTTACAGACTGCTTCCTCGCTCTTGTTCAGGACAATGCAAGGGTTATCCATAAGTGCCACACTTTCGTTGAAAATGCGGTTAAAATCGAACCTGACATTGGACATGAAATCCTTGGACATGGCCACCACGATGAAGTGGAGATCCTTGTCCACTGGATCTACACCGGAAACTCTTATTATATTTCCAGGAACATTGAAAACCAAGGAATTGGCAGAAATCTGGAAAGAATCCAGATTCACATCCAAACTTATCTTTCCTTTAAGACAATATATGATAATGTATCCGTCGAATCTGAACGGATATTGGAAAACAGTAAGCGCCTTGTCATACTTCATATCCGCGATGAGGATATCGTCGCCGAGACCCGTGCCGGGCATGTCCGGAAACAACTTCCTGAATTTCGGGATGCTGATGTTATGTAATATATCTTGATGCTCCATATCTCCGCAAATATAGTCATTTTTGACAAATTATTGCAAAATTACTTATTTTTCGACCTAAATAACAACTTTCGTTCCACTTAAACACAAAGTGAGGGCAATTTGGCAACTTTTTTGTATATTTGTATAATTTGCGTTTAGAAAACAGAAAAAAGTAGAAATATGAACACGTTAAGCAAAATGTTCTGCACGGCGGCTGCCGCTATGATGCTGCCTTTGTGCATGACAGGACAGGAAACCCTGACACTCGAGCAGTGCCGGGAAATGGCCATCAGGAACAATAAGGACCTGGACCAGGCCAGAACGAAAGTGGAAATGGCAGGTTACGACCGTAAAATCGCCAGAGCGAACTACTTCCCGAACATCAGCGCCACAGCCGCATACATGTATAATGAGAAGAATCTCGCTCTCATAAGTGACGAAATGTCAGGCAAACTGACAGGCGCAGGCGCCGCCCTCCAGGGTAAGGTCAATGAAAAAGTAACAGCCGTCGTAGAGGCATTGGGAAAAATCCCGGGAGGAAGCGACATTATGCAGAGCCCGATTTTCCAGTCCATCACGGCAGCATTGTCCAAAGGAGAAATCAGTTCCGCCCTCACTCAGCTCGGAACCGAAATCGACGATGCGTTCCACTTGGATATCCATAACGTATTCGCAGGCGCAGTCTCTCTCCAGCAGCCAGTCTTCATGGGCGGTAAGATTATCAATGCCAACAAGATGGCTCATCTCGCAGAAGACCTCTCCAAAGCACAGTACGACCAGCAGTATCAGGATCTCCTCACTACTGTAGACCAGGCATATTGGCAGGTAGTTTCCATCGCCAACAAAAAGAAACTTGCCGAGAACTTCTCCGACCTCTTGGAAAAGATGGAGCACGACGTGAACATCACTGTAAATGAAGGTGTTGCGACGGCATCTGACGCCCTCGCCATAAAGGTAAAGGCTAATGAGGCCAATATGATGAAAACCAAGGCCACAAACGGTCTGGTACTGGCCAAGATGCTGCTCTGCAAGGAAATAGGCATTGACCTTAACAGCGAAATTACCCTGGCGGACGAAAGTCTGAACGCGGTTCCGGTTCCTCAGATGAGCCCTGAGAAGGACATCGAGAGCATCTGGGCCGACAGACCTGAGACCAGAAGCCTGAATCTCGCATCTGAGATTTACGACAAGAAGGTGAAAATCACCCGCGCAGACATGATGCCGAAAGTTGCGTTGACAGCCAACTATCTGGTTACCAACCCTAATCTTTACAATGGCTTCCAGAATAAATTCAGCGGCATGTTCAATGTCGGTGTCGCAGTGAATATCCCTATCTTCCACGGTTTCGAGGCCATGCAGAAGACTCGCAAGGCTAAGGCTGAAGCTACACTTTACATGAGCAAATACGAAGACGCCAAAGAACTTATCAACTTGCAGGTTACACAGTTACGCAAACAGCAGGACGAGGCTCTCGAGAAATTGGAGATGGCCGAGAACAACCTGAAGAGCGCCGAGGAGAACTTGCGTACAGCATCCATCGGTTTCGAGGCAGGTGTCGTTACTACGAACACGGCACTCGCAGCGCATACCGCATGGCTCCAGGCCCATTCAGAGTATATAGACGCAGGTATCGAGGTCCAGATGACCAACGTGAACCTCCAGAAAGCTGAGGGAAACTACACCTCGGACCTGAGCGGCAAATAAAACGTAACTTACTGATTCAGAATAATAAAAAAGTAAAATATCATGGTACAGAACAAAAAATCTTACAATCTTGTAATTGGAGTTTTGGCTCTTCTTACAATTATCCTGTTGATTGCCGTAATCGGATATTTCGTGTCCAGACCTAGACCATTGGTAATCCAAGGCGAGGCTGAGGCTACAGAATATAGAGTTTCAGGTAAAGTTCCCGGACGTATCGAAACCCTCTTCGTTAAAGAAGGCGACATGGTACACAAGGGCGACACAGTAGTTTTCATCGACTGCCCTGAAGTCCGCGCTAAACTCGAGCAGGTAACTGCGCTTAAAAACGCTGCATCAGCTCAGAAGAGTAAAGCCATCAACGGCGCCCGCAAAGAGCAGATCGAAGGCGCTTACGAGCTTTGGCAGAAAGCTATTGTAGGTGAGACCGTCATGAAGAAATCTTACGACAGAATGAAGAGCCTCTACGAGCAGAAAGTGGTTTCAGCCCAGAAGTTCGATGAGGTCGAGGCTCAGTACAATGCTGCCGTAGCTACCACCAAGGTCGCAAAGAGCCAATACGATATGGCTGTGAACGGCGCACGTTCTGAGGACAAGGCTGCCGCAGACGCCCTCGTAGACCAGGCCAACGGTGCTCTTATGGAGGTCAATGCTGCCCTTGCAGAGATTTATCTCGTATCTCCTGCAACAGGTGTCATCTCAGCTACCTTCCCTAAAGTAGGCGAACTCGTAGGACAGGGCTCTCCTATCATGACAGTGACCGACCTCGACGACATGTGGTTCACATTCAACGTACGTGAGGACTATCTCCATGGCCTTCAGCAGGGTGACAAAGTGACAGTCAGCATCCCTGCCCTCGACGGCAAAGAGTGCACAGCTACTGTAAATTACATAGCAGTACGCGAGTCTTACGCTACTTGGAAAGCTACCAAGGAAACAGGCATGTACGACGCCAAGACATTCGAGGTAAGAGCCGTTCCTGACACTAAAGTGGACGGACTCCGCCCAGGCATGTCAGCTATCATCAAAGACGCTAAACTCCTTAAGAAATAAGTAATTATGAGGTTTTGGCATAACATAGGAGCGGTTATACGCCGTGAGCTGAGGATAATGAGGAACAGACCGATTTATCTTCTCGGCTCCGTCGTGACAATCGCATTCTGCGCCATCTTCTTCCTCACCTTCCTCAAACAGGGACTCCCGCACGACCTGCCTATCGGAATAGTCGACATGGATAATTCATCATTGTCCAGAAACTTCGCCAGACAGCTCGATGCGACCCAGCTCGGCAGAGTAATAAAATATGACACTTTTGAAGATGCCAGGGAGGATATGCAGAGCGGGAAAATCACCGCTATCTGTTTAATCCCCAAGGGAATGTATGCAGACGTACAGGCAAGCCGACGTCCTACGTTCTCTTACTATCTGAACGGACTTTACTTCGTCGGAGGAGCATTGTCATATAAAAATATTCTGACGATGATAAACCTCGCGGACGGCGCTGTCCAGAGAGAGGTGCTCCGCGCGAAAGGCGTGAACGAGGACGCGATCATGGGAAGGATCAGACCCGTGGATGTAGATGTACATCAGATTGGTAACCAATATACTAACTATGGTTACTACCTGACAAACATCTTCCTCCCGGGTGTATTGGCATTGACAGTAGTCATCATCATGATTTACTCTCTCGGCGCAGAGCTGAAATATGGAACTTCCCGTCATTTGCTGATGACAGCCGGCGATTCCATGTGCGTTGCAGTTTTCGGCAAGATGCTTGTCTATACCATTCTGTTCTCGGCACTTGGTCTCGGCATCATCCTGCTGATGTACGACTGGATGCACTTCCCTATCGCGGGATCCATCTGGAACATGTTCCTGGCCATCCTTCTGTTGGTGTTGGCCAGCGAAGGTGTGGCAATATTCATAATAGGTATGCTTCCGATTCCACGTCTTGCACTGAGTATCGGCGCATTGTACAGCGTGCTGGCGTTCTCGATGTCAGGATTTACCCTGCCTGTAGAGACCATGCCTCCTTATATTCAGGGACTTGCAGAGGCCTTCCCGCTCAGGCACTACTTCCAGTTCTACTCTAGAGAAGTGATCTTCGGAACAGGTTTCGCAGGTTGGTACAAGGAAGTCATACACTTGCTCATTTTCGTATTACTCCCTGCGTTCGCTTTGTGCAGACTCAAGAGAGCTTACATTTTACAGAATTTCCCTAAAAAGTAGAGGTCGATATGAAGAAAAATAGTTATGCAAGGATGTGGTTTCAGGACTTCTGGGGAATATTCACGCATGAACTGAGACAGATTTTCACTGACTCCGGTGTAATGGTTATCTTCTTCCTCGCCGGTCTCGCCTACCCGATTCTGTACAACTTCATGTACTTGAACGGAATCCTCAACGAGACGCCGATCGCGATTGTGGACAATGCGGACTGCTCCGCAAGCCGCCGCTTCGCGCGGGAAGTCGATGCCACTAGAGAGTGCCGGATAAAGTATCATTGTGTCAATGTCGATGAGGCTCAGACCTTAATGAAAGAAGGTAAGATCAGAGGCTACCTGTATTTCCCTTCAGATTTCGGTGAAAAATTGGCACGAATGGAGACCGCGACATTGTCCGCTTACGCTGATATGAGCAGTTTCTTGTATTACAAGAATATTCTCATGGCTGCCAATCAAGTGATGCTCCATGAAGTAGGCAGCATCCAGATGGAGCGTTACGCGGCAACGGGATTCTCAGGAATACAAGCAGAATCGCTGATCCAAGCCATTCCCTACGAAGAGAACAATCCTTATAACAGGGCTTTCTCTTATTCGTTGTTCCTCCTGTCTGCGATTTTGCTGGTCATCGTCCAGCAGACGTTGTTCTACGGTATGTCCATGCTCGTGGGTACCGCCCGTGAGGAGAACCGTAGTTTCGCTTTACTTCCTGACAAGTTGGAAGGACATGGAGTAGGCCGCGTAGTACTCGGACGCGGAATGGCTTACTGGCTGATTTACATGGGAATATCCATGTATATCGCCTTTATCATTCCAGCCATGTTTGGTATTCCTCAGAGGGGTAATTACTGGGATATCCTCTTGCTCCTGCTGTTCTTCGTAACAGACTGCGTGATGTTCTCGATGACATGGAGTTCGCTGATTACGAGAAGAGAGTCTGTCTTCCTTCTTTTCTTGGTGATGTCTCCTATCTGCTTGTTCCTCACAGGTTTTTCATGGCCGACTGAGGCATTCCCTGAATTCTGGAAATGGTTCTCATACATCTTCCCTACCACATTCGGTTGTCAGGCATTCATCAACATGAATACTGCAGGTGGAGATTTGTGGACAGCACATGACCAGATGATAGGTCTGACTATCCAGACGATAATTTACTTCGCACTCGCATGTATAGCAGTATATGCAGAGAATTGGTATCTGCATCATAAAGAGATGCTTAAAGAGAAAAAACGCGAACTTGCAGCCCGCGCAGGTGTAGACCTGGACGAGGACCGTAAAATTATCGCCGGAGAATAAATTCAGTAACGTGAAATCATTTTCTTCTCATGAAGAAGACTGAATATATAGAAATACATGGGGCGAGGGCACATAATCTGAAAGGTGTCAGCCTCGACATACCGAGAGGAAAGTTCGTTGTAATCACCGGACTTAGCGGCAGCGGAAAATCATCTTTGGCCTTCGACACTATATATGCCGAGGGCCAGCGGCGATATATGGACACCCTGTCAGCTTACGCGAAACACTTCATGGGAGCATTGGAAAAACCTGAAGTGGATGAGATCAACGGACTGAGTCCTATCATCGCCATCGAACAGAAAACCACGGGAAACAATCCGAGATCCACCGTGGGAACCATCACGGAGATTTTCGACTTCATGCGTCTGCTCTACGCCAGAGTGTCACGTGCCTACTCTCCCGTCACCGGAAAAGAAATGGTGAGATACACTGATGAGCAGATAGTCAGCCTTATCATGCAAAACTACAACGGACGGAAATGCTATTTGCTGTCACCTCTCGTCCGCGGCAGAAAAGGACATTACAGGGAGTTGTTCGACCAGTTGCGCAAACGAGGATTCACACAAGTCCGCATAGACGGCGAGCTGAAAGACCTCTCGAGTGTAACGGCATTGGACAGATACAAAGCCCATTTCATCGAACTAGTCGTGGACAAACTAAAGCCTACGACAGGTGACGACAAACGTGTAAAAGACTCTGTCTCAATAGCATTGACCAGAGGTAAAGGCTCGGTAGCAGTCATGGATCTGGAGACTGGCGAGCTTCATCACTATTCCAAGCACCTGGTCGACCCGGATTCGGGCGTATCACTCCAGGAACCGGCGCCGCACTCGTTCTCATTCAACTCGCCCGAAGGATATTGCCCGCATTGCAAGGGACTCGGAAAGATCGTGGACGTGAACATGGATACCATCATTCCGGACAGGAGCATTTCCATAGCGGATGGGGGAATCGTTCCTCTGGGCAAGATCCGAGAGACTAAAAAATTCGACATAGTACGTTCTATAGCAAGAAGATACAACTTCTCACTCTACGATCCGATAGAGGATATTCCGGAAGAAGCCGTATCACTTATCGTGTTCGGTTCGGACGAACTGTTCAGGGTCGGCGACGGTGCCATGTCGGAGATGGTGTCATTTCCGGGAATCGTGGAAGACATCGAGGATAAAATCGTGTGTCCGGTTTGTCACGGAACCAGGCTGAACGAACAGACGAAATGCTTTAAAATAGATGGCAAGACCATATCCGATGTCGCTGCCATGGAGATGTCCACGCTGGCGGAATGGATACGGGAACTACCTTCAAAACTCTCTGACAGAGAGAATATTATAGCCAGAGATATTCTTAAGGAACTGGCAGAGCGCACAGGGTTCATGCTGGACGTGGGATTGGATTACCTGTCACTCGACAGAGCCACGGCATCACTGTCCGGAGGAGAAAGTCAACGAATCCGACTCGCTACCCAGATAGGCTCGAAGCTGGTAAACGTCCTGTACATATTGGATGAACCGAGCATTGGCCTGCACCAGCGCGACAACCGCAAACTCATCCATTCGCTGAAGGAGCTGCGAGACGAAGGAAACTCCGTCATGGTGGTGGAACACGATGCGGAGACGATGTACAGCGCGGACTGGCTAGTCGACGTGGGACCGGGAGCAGGCGAAAACGGCGGAAAGATTTGCCTCAACGCGCCTGTAGACATAGTACTGTACGACAAACACCCGGATAAAGAGGTCGCAAAGCATTGTATAATAGGGCCTTCACTGACTCTTGACTACTTGAAAGGCATCCGCAGGATCGAGATTCCCCAGACACGAAGAAAGGGCAACGGCAAGTTCCTCGGAATAAGAGGTGCCTGCGGCAACAACCTGAAAGACGTGAACATAGACTTTCCTCTGGGCATCTTCATCGGCATAAGCGGAGTCAGCGGAAGCGGCAAATCATCTCTGATAAACGAGACGTTGATGCCGATTCTGAAAAACAAGTTCTACAACTCGAAAATGCACCCGCTGCCATACAGCGACATCATCGGGACTGAAAACATAGACAAGCTCATCGAAATAGACCAGAGCGCTATAGGACGAACCCCGAGGAGCAACCCGGCGACATTCACCGGCGTTTTCAACGACATCCGCAACCTGTTCGCAGAGACTCCTGACGCCAAAGTGCGCGGATTCGGCCCTGGAAGATTCTCGTTCAATGTCGCCGGAGGCCGTTGCGAAGCCTGCAAGGGAGCAGGAATAAAAGTAATCGAGATGAATTTTCTCCCTTCTGTCAATGTCGTTTGCGACGAGTGCCGGGGCAAGCGTTATAAGGACGATACCCTCGCCGTAAAGTATAAGGGCAAGAGTATCAATGATGTACTGGAGATGCCTATAAGCGAGGCTTACGAGTTTTTCTCAGGCATTCCGAAGATCGCTCAGAAACTTAAAGCTCTCGTAGATGTCGGACTGGGATACATTCATCTGGGACAGTCTGCCGTTACTTTGTCAGGCGGAGAGAGCCAGAGAATGAAACTTGCATCAGAATTATACCGAAAGGACACAGGAAACACCCTTTATATATTGGACGAGCCTACCACAGGCCTACATTTTGAAGATATAAAGGTACTGTTGGGAGTATTGCAAAAACTCGTGGACAACGGCAACACCGTGATAGTCATCGAGCATAATCTGGACGTCCTGAAATGTGCCGACTATTTGTTCGACATGGGTCCGGACGGAGGACGGAGAGGCGGATATGTCGTAGCTTCAGGTACTCCTGAAGAGTTGGCTGAGAACCCCGCTTCAGTTACTGGCCCTTACTTGAAGGAAGCGCTCTCGCAGCCAGGTATTTAGTTGAAATTTAAAAAGATAACACTATGATCGAGACTGATAAGTTCAATGTTCTTTTGGTCAATGACGGAAAGACTCATGAGGTCCCGTTCCTGAAAAGGCTCGGAGATTTTTCTGAAGAGACATGCAAGACAGTAAAGGATGCCAAGACAGGCGTCGAATATCCGGTATTGGCAGCATTGGTAGACAACATGTTGAAAGAGCTGGACTATCGTATGGTAGTGGCTCATGAAGTGGAATTTATCGGTTACAATCATCCGGACGGACGCAGAACTTACCTAAGGTCATTGTGTTTTGTACTGCAGAATGCTATCAGGAAAGTTTTCCCTGACAAAGTCCTGATTGTGGACCATTCGCTGCCAAGCGGGTTGTATTGCACTGTAAATGAACCGGAACTGAAGGAAGACGGAAGGCGCACCGCCTTGAAAATCGATACACAGGCATTGACCCGAATAAAAGAGGAGATGCATTCGCTCGTGGAGAGAGACCTTCCGTTCAGGAAGGAAAAGATGGCGTGCGACAAGGCGGAGAGGCTTTTTCTGGCAAATCACCAGCCGGACAAGGCGGAGCTGCTCAAATCGCTCGGGGAATTCATCTGCAGCGTATATTTCCTTGACGGTCAGATAGATACATTCCATGGACCATTGCTTCCTTCGACGGGTTATCTGAAGGTATTCGATATCGTTCCGTTCGCGGAGGGATTTTGTCTACAGTTCCCTTGCACCGGTGATTTCGACAGGGTTATTCCGGTGAAGTCGCAGTCCAAGATCGCGGCTACGCTGGCCAAATATTCGGACTGGTGTTCGGTGATCAGGGTAAATGGTATCGGAACCTTGAACAGCGCGATAAGCAATGGACAGGCCATAAATCTGATCAATATGGCGGAGTCGCTTCACGAGAGGAATTATGCGGCGATTGCGGACCAGATTTATGCACAGCGTGACAGGATAAAGGCGGTGTTTATCGCCGGTCCTTCGTCGAGCGGAAAGACGTCTTCTTCGCTCAGGATAGCTCTCCAATGCCGGGTTTTGGGCCTCGTGCCTAAGGTTATCGAGCTGGACAACTATTTCGTGGACAGGGAGCATACGCCTAAGGACAGCGACGGTAATTACGATTTCGAAGCTCTGGAGGCGATGGATCTCAAACTGCTGAACAGTCAGCTGAATGATTTGTTCGCAGGTAAGGAGGTGGAGCTCCCACGTTTCGATTTCAAGCAGGGCAAGTCAGTTCCGTCCGGCAAGCGTATATCCCTGGGTGAAAAGGAGATACTGATAATGGAGGGCATCCATGCTCTGGATCCTGCGATGGTTCCGGATGTAGACAATTCGAGGATTTTCCGTGTTTACGCATCGGCCTTGACGTCATTGAACGTAGACGAAAACAACAATATTTCGACTTCGGACAACAGGTTGCTGCGCCGTATGGTGCGCGACAATCGTGTGCGCGGAATCACCCCTGAGGAGACGATCATGCGATGGAGCAGTGTGCGCCGCGGCGAGGACAGGTGTATCTTCCCGTTCCAGGAAAATGCCGACGCATCGTTCAACTCAGCATTGATTTACGAGCTCCCGATGCTGAAATATTATGCCGAGCCGCTCCTGAGGCGTATAGCCCCATCGTCACCGGCCTACACCGAAGCCGTCAGACTGCTGAAGTTCCTGGATTACATTATAGCCCTCTCGCCGGATGAAATCGCAGCGATTCCTCCTACGTCGATTATGCGTGAATTCATCGGTGGGCAGACGTTATAAATAGTTGTTTTTTCCGGAAAATTTACTACCTTTGCACCCGCTGTCCACGCGATGGGCGGCACAGGTTAATTTATTAATTATTAAAACAGATTCACAATGGCTGTTAAAATTCGTTTACAGCGCCATGGTAAGAAGAATTTCGCATTCTTTCACATTGTAGTGGCAGACGCACGCGCACCTCGCGATGGTCGTTACATCGAGCAGATCGGCTCTTACAACCCTAACACAAACCCTGCAACTATCGTTCTCAACAGCGAAAGAGCTCTTGCATGGCTTAACGTAGGTGCTGAACCGACACTCGTAGCTCGTCGTATCCTTTCTTACGAAGGAGTTCTTCTCAAGAAGCACCTCGAAGGTGGTATCGCTAAGGGTGCCCTTTCACAGGAGCAGGCTGACAAGAAATTTGCTGACTGGAAAGCACAGAGAGACGCTAAGATCGAGGCTAAGAAACAGGGTCTGAGCAAAGACGCTGCTGATAAGGCTAAAGCTGCTGAAGAGGCTGAGGCTAAAGTCAATGCTGCAAGAGCAGAGGCTATCGCCAAGAAGAAAGCTGAGGCTGAGGAAGCTGCAAGAAAAGCTGCTGAAGAGGCTGCCGCTGCAAAGGCTGCTGAGGAAGCAACTGAGGCACCAGCTGAAAACGCTGAGGCTTAATTGTTCAGGACAATGTCAGAAGACGTGGATCTCATACAGGTCGCCAGGATTCTCAAATCCAACGGTACAGATGGGGAACTTCTTATCAGTTTCCGTGATATCGCGCCCGAAGACATCGACACACAGGAACCGGTGTTCATCTATTGTGATGGACTCCCGGTTCCATTTTTTATTACCGCGTTCGCGCAAAGAGGCCGCAACCGCGCACTCGTGAAATTCGCCGACGTAAACTCATTCGACGATGCCGAAGAAATCTGCGGACAAGCGGTTTATGTCAATGCCGAAGATTACAGTGATCTCGACACATCCGAAGAAGGCGACTTCTCCATGCTCGCCGGATGGACACTCGAAGACGCGGAAGGCGTAAAAATCGGAACCATAACCGACTACGAAAACATTCCGGGAAACCCTTGCCTGTACGTAGAAACGAAAAACGGACAGGTAATGATTCCTCTTCACGAAGAACTCATCCTGTCCATAGATGAAAAAAATCAGACCCTCACGATGGAAATTCCTGAAGGCCTGATATAGATTATATTATAAAACTCTTTCAGCTTCCAGCACATTATCACCTTTCCCTTCTTTCAGTTCTCTATAGAACGCTGCTGTCGCTGTCTGCACATATGGAATCAGCCAGATAAAACCGATACCCAAAGTGATGATGGAAACAACCCACCAGCCGATAAAACTGAGCAACAACCAGAAATAATCGAACTTGTGTCCTCTCATAAGATCACGGCTCTTATCTATGGCCTCATCGATACCCAGCTCCGGATGCTCCACGAGAATATATGGCGTCATCGCATAAGAGAACGCCTTTATAATACCAGGAACAACGAGAAGCAAAGACCACAAGAATATATATACATAGGTCAGGAGCATACCAAGCACAAGATGCAGCCAGCCGCGCCCCTCGCCGAATGCCACAGTAAACATATTGGATGACAATCTGTTGTCACCAGTTTCAAAAAGGATCCTGAAAGAGTTGAAGTAACCTGCCATCAAAGGATAAAGGACCAAAACTATCAACAGAGTTCCTCCATAAGTCACATAGGCAGGAAGAATCAACGGACTTCCGGCAGAAATATTCAGCACTGATGCATAGCGGGGACCACACAATGCTGACAGCAAAAGCATAAAAATTATAGTCGCGATAACCGCCTGCGCCCAGTTTCCGTTCAACGCCGAACGCGCCTCGCTTTTAAATTCCTGATTAGTTTTCATACGCGCAAATTAATCTGAAATCGTGATACTTGCCATGAAGCTGTCAATGCAGCAGTAACGTGGAGCATCTTCACGGTTAGACAAAATATTCAAATCCAAATACTGGAAAGCTCCGATTTTATCCAACTCCACTTTCTTCCAGCCTCTGACCAGAGTCAGACCCTTGTCTGAATAATTAACAAGATCCACCTCTGTAGAACCCGTAGTCTTACCTTCATTGATTCCGGTAATTCTCAGCTTGATATAGTCGCCTGCCTGAAACTTAGGACATCCGGGAACGCCGAAGAGAACAGCATTGGCCACATAGTTCGTATTGCATATATACATGGAGTTCGGCGTGCAAGTTCCGTTCTTATAGAACTGGAAAGTCATGGCATGGTCAGGCATCAGGCTAGTACGAGGATTATCGTAATAAACTACAAAGCCATTGCCCTTCTTGGTCATCTTGGAAGTATCTGCAACACTGTAAAATGACTTCACATACCCTTCTTTAAATGTAGTGTCACGAAGAACCGAAATAGCGAAACCTCCTGTATGGATATCTTTATCGACGCTCTGCTTATTATGAAAAATGAGTGAGCCTGACTGATCTGCAAACTCCTGCGCAAACATGACACTGTCGACCCATGGAGAAGCCCCTACATTAGAATACTCGAAATTACAGAGGGTAACAAAGTTAGACGAGAATGAACCGCCCATACAACCACAGACAGCAACTCCCAGTGCAAGTCCGCTTAAAATCTTCTTAATATTCATGAATATAATATATGTTTTTCATTACTTATAGATGCAAAAATACTATTTTCTTGCATGACACGAAAGAAAAACGCATAAATAGTGAAAAAAGTCTCAAAAAGTTTTGGAGATTTAAAAAATGTCCGTATATTTGCAATCCCAAAGTAAGAGAAACACTAAAGTTTCACGAACATGCGGATGTGGTGAAATGGTAGACACGCTACTTTGAGGGGGTAGTGGGCGTTGGTCCGTGTGAGTTCGACTCTCACCATCCGCACGAAAAAAAAGCATCAGAAATTCTGATGCTTTTTTTGTTTTTACTTCGTGCTATTTTGATAAATATGAATCTTACCTATAGAATGTGCACCTAACACATCTATTTCCCATTTAAACACACGCTCTGATGGCAATATCGTAATATCGAAAGATCTCCCATTTTGTATCACAATAACGTTATCTAATGTAACGACTTCCATTTTAGTGGATTTATCTATCTCTGAATTATAGCGAATCCCAACATTGCTACCATCTGAATACTGCATCACCCCCCAAATCATCTTCGACTCATAATCTGTTGTAACCGTCGCTTTTCCACCATTAGAATCGAAATACAACTCAGACTTATCAAAATTAATATCCTCAACTCCTCCGATTAAAGTATCTTTACAAGATACCAGAACCAAGAAAAACACGATAAAAAAAATGTTTTTTTTCATAATATTAAATATACTTTAATTATGTCCAGAAACAATCAAGTTCTTTCTGTGAACAGAAAAGTTTACACCTCATCGCGTGATGCAATCTGAGACGTTTGGCAAGGTCCCGCCATCTAGAAAAAGACAACTATTGCAAATATGCAAAATTGTAACGACTAAACAATACCTTTTCGAACGTATGTTACATCGAGGGTGAATTTGTGGACATTGTGTGACACCGTGATACACCGTGTGACATACTGTGACAATGCGTGACATCATTTGAGGCATCAACCAATCAAGCATAGAAGGTATGAACAAGATCACTTACACGAAACATTGTGAGTTCTGCGGGACAGAGTTCACAACACCTATTCATTTGCGCCGCTACTGCAGCAAGAGTTGCGTACGAGCCGCCTACAAGATGAGGCTTAAGGAGAAGAGGAAATCCGATGCTGTCAAGACACTGGAGAGAAGCCATGGGCTCATGCCCGAGGTCTGCTATTTCAGCGTGACACAGACCGCATCAATCTTGGGCCTGTCCCGGATGTCTGTCTATCGGATGATATACGACGGGCGCCTGAAGGCCACGAGGCTGTCATCCAGGGCCACAAGAATCAGTCGAGAAGACATTGAATCCACCATGATTGCGCAGAGGCTGTTCTCCCCTGCCGATTTCTACACATTTAACGACATCCTGAAGATGACCGGACGCTCCAGATCCTGGACTTTCAATTTTCTCAGGAGGAACGGAATCACTCACACCTGCCATTCCGGCATCAGGCACTATGACAAGATCCTCTTTGACAAGGTATGGGCACAGACCTCTGTAACACTGCCCGAGAAAGGATGGATAACCATTGAGCAGGTCTGCAATGAATTCCACATGAACAGGTCCTTTGCGCGACTTCAGCTGGCGGTTAACCAGATTACTCGGAGGACGTCGGGCAACACGACATACTACTCAAGGCAGGAAATCATAAACGTAAAAGGGGCTTCCGGCGGCAGCTATTTCTGCTCAGTGCAGGAAGCCATGAATGATTACGGCATGAGTTACGATCAGGTGCGGCATTACCTCAAGCAGGGGAAGATTCAATCACAAGTCATCAGCGGCGACCTGAAATTTGAACGGGACCGCTTCGAAGAAGCGGCGCACATCAACGACAGAACACCCAAAACCGCAGAATTATGAAAGCCACAAGAATAAATATCCGCAAGCGTCAGATTTCCAATGGACGTTCGAGCCTTTACCTTGACTACTATCCGGGCGTTTTTGACCGGATAAAGAAAAGAATGGTCCGACATGAGACACTCTACCTGTATGTTTACGACCGGCCTGAAACGCTTGCAGACAGGCAGCACAATGACGAGATGATGGAACTCGCACGCCAGATAAGGACGAAAAGAATGATTGACATAAGTTCTGCATACTACGGAATCACCAAGAAGGCCGCATTGATAAAGGGAGATTTCCTCCAATATTTTGAGGAACGCTGCATGCTGAAGAACAACACCTACCATAGTGTATTCAAGCACTTTTATCAGTTCTGCAACGGATACTGCACGTTTGAACAATTGTCCGTGACGATGTGCGAGCAGTTCAGGCATTACCTGTTGCATGCAGCACAAAGCAAGACGACCCGTAAACCGCTCAGCAAGACTACGGCATCGTCATACTATGACATGTTTCTGTATATCCTGAAGATTGCGTACAACGACAATGCAATCAGCAGCAACCTTGCTGAATGCGTTTCCGGAATCAGGGCGGAAAAGAAAATCATGACCAGCCTGAACTACGAAGAGCTGGACAGGTTGTTCAAGACCCCGTGCAAATATGAGGTATTGAGGCGAGCGTCCATTTTTGCTGTGCTTTCGGGACTGCGTAGGGGTGATATACTCGCATTGGAATGGAAGGACTACGAGAAAGACTACCACGGAAAGCCGACGTTCAGGATAGTGACGAAGAAGACCGGGGCTGTCTCACATCATCCAGTTTCCGCAGAAGCCATGGATGCGTGTGGACCGGTGGGAGACGGGCTGATTTTCAAGGGACTTACCTTAAGCATGACCACAATCACTTTCAAGAAATGGGTGACCGATGCCGGAATCAGCAAGCCCGTCTCGTTCCACACCCTCCGACACACCTATGCGACCCTCCTGCACGAGAATGGCAACAGCCTGTACACCATCCAGAATCTAATGATTCATCTGCATCCGGGAACGACTGCGCAATACATCTGCAATTCCGATGCACTGGCCAGAAAGGCAGCTGACAGTCTGCATCTCCAACCGTCCAGATTAAAGAGGCTGCTCTCCAAAGTCAAAGAATTATTCAGGTAAAAACAGGATTATTCCAATCAACCGGGAACGTGGTTGAATCTCCGTGGCGATATGATTACCGGCACGAAAGCATAGCGCACAATAGGATAGGCCCGGGCATAGAATTCAGTTTGCTAAATCCGAATTTCTCGGTGTCTTCCTAACCTCAACCCATGCTCCGACCAAGCGTCCGGCAAGCCGGCACCAGTCTGTCCCTCGGGCCGCGTACCCACAGGAGGCTGACCCAAAAGTCAAATTGACTTAGGTCAGCCTCTTTCGTTTCTCCGCTTTTGAGGGGGTCCATCTGGTCTTCGCCGTGCGGTCTGAGGACCTCCTTCGCTTCGCTCCAATTAAGCCTGACGTTATATGGCCTCTAAACCATCATATCATTGCCGTTTCCCACCAGAATAGTTATAACTTTGAGTATTAATTACATGACAAACGCCTTTGGTAGCTGCTGGATCATTCTATCTTCGCCCATAATCGGGACAAGATCTTCCTTCATAAAAGTCGGAATACCCCTCATAGATGTTTGGTGAAGGATGTTCTCCACCCACGCTGGCTTTGAGTCGCATTTCCCTCTTCTCTTCCCGGTCTCCGTGCCAACTACCACCCAATCGATGCCCTGCAAATCCATGTCCTCCGGCATCGGAGAGAACATCGGCTCGAATGTGACATGGTAATGCCTGCATTTGATGTGCTCACGAAGATCTGCAATACGGTGCAACTCATTTCGATGGGTTACGGTAACGCCAATCCAGGCATTGTCGAAGTCCGTCTCAAAGTCGATCCGCTCCGGCCGCTTGGTCAGGAAAACATACTGATGCTGCGGATTGGCTTTCATCCGTTCGAAGATCTCCTCCCGCCACTCGGGCAGCCATCCAGTAAAGTCGCTGAGACCGGTCATAAACCATACGTGAGGCTGCTTGTTGTCCAGGATATGGAGCTTGTTCCTGAAGAATACGGGCTTGGAGAAGTCGTCGGTCATATGGAAACGCCGGCAGTTGTTTCTGGCATAGCAATAAGGACAACCGATGTCACAACCGACAATCAGGTTGACGTTTTTGATCAAGGATTTTATACAGACGGACATGGACGGCTATTTATTGTTCAGGCGGATTTCCTCGTGGTAGAAATAGTTGACGATGACCGGTTTACCTGGCTTGCTTCGCCCGTAAGGAAGATCGTTTCTCAAGTACGGAAAATCATTGTCGATGCATATTTGCTTCACCTGCGCCTCCAGATCCTGCCAATAGCCGCGCTTCCCCTTGTTGTAGATTTCGTCGTACAGCGGAACCAGATGGAGATACTTTTCGTCAATGTAGCGCATGATCTCACCCTTGAACTGGCCGCGGAGGTTCAGGTTCTCCAGCCAGATGAGGTCAGCCTGATCCTTTACGCGTCCGATGATGGCCGGTACATCTGTGATGCCCGGGAAAATGGGCGAAACGAAGCAGACGGTGCGGATTCCCTCGTCGTGGAACTTTTTCATAGCAGCCAGGCGGCGTTCGATGCTGGGGGCATCATCCATATCGTCCTTGAAGTGCTCGTCCAGGGTGTTGACCGACCAGGAAATCGTCACCTTGGGAAAAGTCTTCAGAAGGTCGATATCCCGCAGGACCAGGTCTGACTTGGTGGTGACCATAATCTCCGCCGACGAGCCCCGAAGCTGCTCCAGCAGCATCCGGGTACGCTTATAAGTAGCCTCGTACTCGTTATAACCATCGGTAACAGAGCCTATGACGATACGCTGTCCGTCGTATTTGTGAGGATCCGTGATTCTGGGCCAACTCTTCACGTCAAGGAACGTACCCCATTTTTCCGTATGGCCGGTAAAGCGTTTCATGAATGAGGCGTAGCAGTACCGGCAAGCATGCGGGCAGCCTACATAAGGATTGACGGAGTATCCCCCCACTGGAAGGGAAGATTTGGTCATGACGGTCTTGACGTCCTTATAGGCCAGTGTTGTGACAGTCGCCATGATTACCAGTTAAGAGGTTCCCGGAGGATATTGCCGTCCGCCCCGGGGCTGTCGGTCTCTCCGAAAGCATTGGCCTTGTATTGGATGCACAACATCGTCATGTTCTCCTTGCCATTGTTCTTCAAGGCCCGCTTGCCATCGGGCGATACACGGATAACGGATCCTTCGAGGACAGGGAAGATTTCGCCGTCAACCTGGTACAGGCCTTCACCCTTGATAATGATATAAAGCTCCTCATGCGTCTTGTGAGTATGGAGGAAGCCGCTGTCCTGACCGGGGGCAAGCGTCTGGAAACTGAGTTCGCTGCCTGTCGCACCAACGGCTTGCCCGACGAACACTTTCCCATGAAGGACATTCGGTCCCATCGGGAGTTCGTAACCGATAACCTCATCCCATGAGCCGATGTTGACGGCTTCAAAGTTCTGACCTTTCGCAATTGTCTCAATTTGTTTCATCGCTTTCATATTTTATTGGTTTTCAATATTTGTCTTTTCCTGATTTAGGTTGACTTTTTTGGCGTATTAACCCTGCAGAAAGTTGACCTGGATTTAACTTATCGCTGATTTATGTTGACTTGTCGTCAATATCGCTGTTTTTTGTTGACTTATCCGGTCCTTATCGCGTTCCTGGGTTGACTGGAGGCCGTAGGCCGGAAAGAGACCCAGGAACGGCAGACAAAGATACTGTTTTCCCGTCACTTTCCAAAGCATGCCTCTCCAAGATAGCCCGGACGGCCTTCTCCCGATAGCTGATCCACCACTTCTCCAGAACGCCTTCACAAAAGGCCGCCTCGGCCGGGGTCATCATGTTGATGCTCATGTGGGGGCGACGGAAGTTATAGAAGTCAACAGCTTTGGCTACGGCAGCACGCACTTGATCAATGTCAGTGAAGCGTTTGCCTTTGAGCAGTTCATTCTTCATCGTATTGTTGATGCGCTCCGCCTGAGCGTTTTCTTTGGGGTCTCCGGTCTCGGTCATACTGATCTTGATATGGTTCTTTTGCAAGAGATGCACATACTCGCTGCTGGCGTACTGAACGCCGCGGTCTGAATGATGGATAAGGTCAATCTTTTCGAGGCCATCAAGGCGTTTGAGAGCCATCTCAAGGGCTTCCAAAGGGTAAACGATCTCCAGTGTAGGTCCGACGCTCCAGCCGATGATTTCCTCGGTGTAGGCATCGAGAATAATGGATAAGTAGCAGAAGATATATGTAATGTCATCAACCCATATTGGTATGTATGTGATATCGCTGACCCACAGTTGGTTAGGTCTGGTCGGGATGAGTTCCTTGGTAATGTTCGGGAACGTAGGAAGACCGTGGCGGGAGTCTGTCGTCTTTGGTTTGCGGATGCGGATGCGCACCTTGAGGTTATTCCTGTCCAGGATATCTTCGAAGGTATCCCGGCCTACGGTATCGTTATCCCCGAACTCACGCTTATACATCAACCAGAGCTTCGGGCCGCCAATTCCGGGGTCGATGGCCCTTATGCCTCTGACGTACTCAATCACAAACGCCTCCCGCGCTGCTTTGCGGAGGACCACGTTCTCATCGTACTTGTAATATGCCTGCTTTGACTTGCCAAACAGTTTGCTCAGGGGCTCCACCGGATATAGCTTGGAGTCCTTCGCATGCAGGGTCTCTACCGTTTGGCGCCAGATTTTTTTCTGATGGGCACCTTGAAGGCATCCTCTGCGAGGTCTATCATCGTGTTGTAGGCCTCAGCACGCATCTTCTCATAGCGGAGCTGCTTTTCCAGCTCATCAATGCGTGCCCGAAGAACCTGAACGTCATCCGTAGAACCGCTATGGCCCTCGGGGAGAGTGCTTTCAGGCTGGCCTTTTGCGGTGTTTTTGCTCATGTCGGTCGGTTCTTTCAATCCGTTTTCAACTGCAAATTTACGAATCCATCTGTAAAGATTGGATCTCGAGATAGGAATTTGTCGAACTATTTGCGTTGCACCGACCCCTTTGTTGAAATAAAGATCCATAGCAGTATCATAGAACTGCTCTACTTTTGTTGACCTGTAATAAAACATAAACTGTGTTTTTAACAGTCAACTTTTTTCAGGGTAATACAATATCTCTAACGCGTTTACAACTGTATGTTTTCGTGCACGCACGGAACTATCAAATTTCCGTATATGTCAATGACTCCCCATAATCCTGACCCATCCTTCACTGCTGCTCTACCTTTCCTGAATCCTCGAACTTCTTCATACGGCAATCCAAATGGAATCTTGACATTATTTTCTGTATCTATCACGCCATATTGACCACACTTTTTGGCTACAGCAAGGCCATTGTCAAATCCATAAATATGATCATATTGAACCGGTACTTGCTCGACACCTGACTCGTTAACGAAACCATATAGATATCCTTTTTCCTGGTCTATGCGCACCATGCACAGTCCATATTCATCGAAACTCCAGAAAGAATCATATTGTTTAAACCCAACGACAGGCTTCAATGTATTCCAATCGGTCATTGTCCATTTGTCATACCTATCTTTTACCACTCGCCAACCATTGTGACCTACAGTTTCAACGAAAAACAGATTTTTAAAATTTCCCAACCAAAACAGTCCTATCTGATGGGCAACATCGTTATTAAACAAAACCTTTGCATACATCCATTGCTCTACCTCACGATAACACATATTATTCAAATACAAGTTCCAACCATCGCTATAACCAGCTCCTTGCTTCAACACAAAATCCTTGACAAAATGCTCTGTTGACTTTTGCATCATGAGACCTTTCTTCTTGAGTATAGTCAATGAGATTGCATTGGCATATGATTCTTCTATACATTGATATACATAATCAGAATAATTAAAGTTAGACGCAGGAACTTTATCATATAATTCTACATCCATCAGTCCATGTGATAGTTCGTGATAAAGAACCAGATCAAACAATGCCGCAGCATTACTTGATTTTGATTGTCCGGCTGTGGTTGTAGCATTTACAATCCTCTGAATCTTATCCATCCAAATAAATATCTTGCGTGGCATAAGAGCGTTATTGCTTTCGAAAATATATACGCCTAGAAGATCGCTGATCACTACAGATGTCGGTTCATTAGATTCTCGGTATGAAGATTCTTTAGATCTTACCCACTCGTCAATATCAAGATCTTTGTTTAATGGACAATAATTCACATCCTTTGGCACTCGGATACTACATCCGGTTTCAGGGACGCTTATATACTCATCTCCCATTGTACTTTCTACCAGAAAAACAGGAATATTGATTAAAAGCGAAACAACATCAAGATTGTCTACAAAAGAATGGACAAAAGGTAAGAACTCATCAAGATCGTACATTTTTGGTCCGTCATACATTTGAGGATACTTTCCTCGGGTCAAATCAAATATCTTCATTCCTAAATTCATTTTTATATTTGCTGAATTCTAAATGGAAGTGCAACGACTTCCGAAGTCAAAGTTATATAATT
>OIXA01000148.1_pt1 | contig 96915 bp, 74 predicted proteins | sample 1587721 | NCBI WGS metagenome assembly OIXA01 (sample SAMEA3888900, study PRJEB22519) | human gut metagenome | biome: human gut; feature: human-associated habitat; material: faeces | place: Denmark | collected 2013 | reverse complement strand
ACTCAGGCCGCGAATTGCGCAGCACCTGAGCGGACGAGTCCGACCTCCCGGGCGCATCCATGTCTTATTTTTGGTAAAAATGAGCATATATTTGGAGAGATTGGAAAATAATGCCTACCTTGGTACGATATTTACAGCGTAATACATGCTTTAAAATTTTTATAATATGCCAAATATAGTCGGACATATATCACAGATTGTCGGTCCGGTCGTAGACGTACATTTCGACTTGACCCAGTCTGAAGAGAAAAATGACCTTCCAAGCATCCACGACGCACTTGTGGTGAAGAGACCAAATGGTCATGACCTTATCGTGGAAGTTCAGCAGCATATCGGTGAGGATACCGTACGAACCGTTGCCATGGACTCGACAGATGGCCTTCGTAGAGGTATGGAGGTGACGAACACCTTCAAACCTATCGAAATGCCTGTAGGTCCTCAGATACGAGGCAGAGTCCTTAATGTCGTAGGAGAATCTATCGACGGACTTGGTGATCTGGACAGAAAAGAAGAACTCCCTATTCACAGAGAACCTCCTAAATTCGAAGACCTCAAGACATCCCAAGAAGTTCTTTATACCGGTATTAAAGTCATTGACCTTCTCGAACCTTATCTTAAGGGTGGTAAGATCGGACTTTTCGGAGGAGCCGGTGTAGGCAAGACCGTCCTTATCAAGGAACTTATTAACAATATCGCGAAAAAGCACAACGGATTCTCGATCTTTGCCGGTGTCGGCGAGCGTACCAGGGAAGGTAACGACCTCCTTAGGGAGATGATAGAGTCCGGCGTCATCAAATATGGTGAGGCGTTCGAAAAGAGCATGGAAGAAGGCCATTGGGACTTGTCATTGGTCGATAAAGAGAAACTCGCCCAGTCACAGGTAGCACTCGTCTTCGGACAGATGAACGAGCCGCCTGGAGCCCGTGCCTCAGTGGCATTGTCAGGACTTACATTGGCAGAATCATTCCGCGACAGCAAGAAACAGAACGATCCGAAAGATATCCTGTTCTTCATCGACAATATATTCCGATTCACTCAGGCGGGATCTGAGGTATCAGCGTTGTTGGGACGTATGCCTTCAGCTGTTGGTTATCAGCCTACTCTTGCCACCGAAATGGGACAGATGCAGGAACGAATCACTTCCACGAAGAATGGCTCCATCACCTCTGTGCAGGCTGTCTATGTGCCTGCCGATGACCTTACCGACCCGGCACCTGCTACGACATTCACCCATTTGGATGCCACGACAGTGCTTAGCCGTAAGATTACCGAATTAGGTATTTATCCGGCTGTCGACCCTCTCGACTCTACATCCAGAATTCTGGATCCTAATATCGTGGGAGAGGAACACTATAATACCGCGCAGAGAGTCAAGCAGATTCTCCAGCGTAACAAGGAACTTCAGGACATTATCGCCATCCTCGGTATGGATGAGTTGTCAGATGAGGATAAACTCACAGTAAACAGAGCAAGACGAGTGCAGCGATTCTTGTCGCAGCCGTTCTCCGTAGCCGAGCAGTTCACCGGCGTACCTGGAGTTATGGTCGATATCAATGATACCATCAAGGGTTTCAATATGATTCTTGACGGCAAGGTGGATTATCTTCCTGAGCAGGCATTCCTCAATGTCGGTACGATCGAGGATGCTATCAAGAAGGGTGAAGAAATACTTGCGAAGGCAGGAAATAATTAATTGCGGATATGGAAAACGGAATTTCACTGATGGTGATGTCACCGGAAATGGTGGTGGAAAAGTGTGCTGCGAAACTTGTCAGGTTGCCTGGCAGGAAAGGCCAGTTCACAGTGTTGTGGAATCATGCTCCGCTGGTGTCTGTATTGGATGCCGGTGATATCGAGTATGAAACGACTGACGGGGAAATAAAAAAAATCAGTGTCAAATCCGGTTTTGTGGAAATAGAAAGCAATAAAGTCTCTGTTTGTGTGGAATTATGAAATTGTGGAAATACATAGTTGCTATCATTATTCTGGTATCTGTGTGGACTCCGGTCCGTGCAGATGAAAGTGTAGCTGATAGTACAGCGACGGAGTCTGAGCTTAATGTTCAGGAAGTCATATTCGGTCATACAGGTGACTCTTATGAGTGGCATCTGACGAATATCGGAGACAAGGCGATCTCTATTCCGCTGCCAGTAATCGTCAGAAGCAGAACATCTGGATGGCACGTTTTCTCTTCTGCGAAAGTAGAGCATGGCGCTCAATATGAAGGATTCTACATCTCGGAAGAGAGTGGGAAAATCGTCGAGAAAAACGCTGCAGGTGAAGAGGTCAGACCATTCGACCTGTCTATAACCAAGAATGTGTTTGCGATGATGATAAGTAGCGCATTACTTGTCTTTCTTATACTTGCAACGGCTCGTTGGTATCGTCGCCATGATGCCCTGAATGAAGCTCCTACGGGATTGGCTGCATTGATGGAACCAATTATCATGATGATAGATACTGGGGTGGCGAAGGATGCGATCGGTGAGGACTATACCAAATTCTCTCCGTACCTGTGCACAGTATTCCTGTGGATACTTTTGAATAACCTTCTTGGAATAGTTCCGTTCTTCCCTGGAGGAGCCAACGTTACTGGAAATATCGCAGTGACCTGCGTTCTCGGATTTTTCACCTTCTTCATGATTAATCTGTTCGGAACGAAGCACTACTTCAAGGATATTTTCTGGCCGGATGTACCATTGATGCTGAAGTGTCCGTTCCCGCTTCTGCCTATCATCGAAGTATTCAGTACGATAATGAAACCATTGACGCTTATGATACGACTCTTTGCCAATATGTTGGCAGGTCATATCATCGCCATCAGTCTGGTTTGTATAATATTTATTTTTGCCAAATATAATGCTGTCCTTTTCGGAAGTATGACGGTAGTGTCAGTACTCTTCGGAGTGTTTATGGATGTCCTTGAACTCCTTGTCGCATTCCTTCAGGCGTATGTATTCACTATTTTGTCAGCAGTATTTATAGGTATGGCAAGACAAAAAGAAGCTTAATATTATTTTTAAAATTTAAATAGTTATGTTACTTACAATTCTTTTACAAGCAGTTGCCGGTGAGGCACTTGGAAAGGTCGGTATAGCTCTTGGCGCTGCTGTCGCAGCATTGGCTGCAGCTTATGGTATCGGTAGAATCGGTTCTGCAGCTACAGAATCTATCGCTCGTCAGCCTGAGGCAGGCGGAAGCATTCGTTCTGCAATGATTATCGTTGCCGCCATGATCGAGGGTGCATCATTGTTTGCTATCATCGTTTGCCTTCTCGCCCTGTTTGTTTAATATTTTGCCGTTATGTCATTTGTAACACCTGATTCTGGCCTTCTTATTTGGATGACCATAATATTCGGCATCGTCTTTTTCATACTTGCGAAATACGGTTTCCCTGTCATCACTAAAATGGTGAGAGAAAGAACCGAAACGATAAACAAGTCACTGAAGATGGCGGAAGAAGCCCGTAAGGAACTCGCTGACCTTAATAAGGAGCAGAACGAGTTGATTCTTCAGGCTAAGAAGGAGCAGGCCAAAGTAATCGAAGATGCGACGAAAATGAAGTTGTCCATCATCGAACAGGCCAAGGTTCAGGCTCAGGAGGAAGCGGCTAAGATACTTGAACGGGCAAGATTGGAAATCTCTGCTGAAAAGGAAAGTGCATTGCAGGATATCCGCAAGGAAGTTGCGATGCTGTCAATGAATGTTTCTGAAAAGATTCTGAGATCCGATTTTACTTCAGAGGAAGTTCAGAAACGCTATGTTGACAAGGTTATGGAGGAACTAAATAACAGAAAAGACTCCATAGTAAAAAACTGAAGTTCGGATGAATACAGGAATTATAGCGTCAAGATATGCTGATGCTCTTCTTAAGTATGTGAAAGAGACAGGCGAGGGACAGGTCGTGTATAAACAGGTCTGTACGCTTGCTGACGCTCTGGCTGCATCGGGAGACTTCGTGCGTCTTGTCGAAAGCAAGACTCTGCTGTCGGTTTCAGAAAAACTGGGCTTGATGTCCAAAGCTCTTGGCGAAGAAAAAATGAGCCAGTCTCTTTCTAAGTTTTTAGGCCTTGTGCTAAGACAGGTCAGGGAACAATACTTGCGCTATATCCTTCAGGATTTCAAGGACCGATGGCTTTCTTCGCAGGGAATATGTCAGGCAAAGCTTGTCGTAAGTATGCCTTCTCCGGAGCTTGAGACAAAGATATGTGAAATGATCAAAAATCTCACTGGCCTTCAGCTTGAGCTGACGGTGAGCGTCGATTCTTCCATTATAGGAGGATTCGTATTCGAGGTTGCTGATAAAAGAATAGATGCAAGCGTGTCCAGGCAGTTGGAAGATCTGAGGAGACGGTTCATTGAACAAAATAACAGAATGATGTATGAGTCAGAATAATATAAAACCAAGTGAAATATCAGACGTGCTGCTGAAACAACTCGAGTCCGCAGACCTTTCTGTCAAACTCGAAGAAGTCGGCACCGTGTTGCAGATCAGTGATGGCGTGGCCCGAATTTTCGGACTTACCAACGCTGAATCCGGCGAACTTCTCGAATTCGACAGTGGAGTTATGGGCGTGGTGATGAACCTGGAAGTGGACAACGTCGGAGCTGTGCTTCTCGGCCCTACTGATGAAGTTAAAGAGGGAATGTCCGTTAAACGTACAGGAAGGATTGTTTCCATCCCTGTAAGCGAAAAAATGCTTGGCAGAGTAGTGAATCCGCTCGGTGTCCCTATTGACGGACTTGGTGAAATAGCTGGCGAAAAAGTGGAGATGCCTCTTGATCGCAAGGCTCCCGGAGTCGTTTTCAGACAGCCTGTGAATGAACCTCTCCAGACCGGTATCAAGGCTATCGATGCGATGATTCCTATCGGAAGAGGTCAGCGTGAGCTTATCATCGGAGACAGACAGACAGGAAAGACAGCCATTGCCATCGATACGATTATTAACCAGAGAGCTGAATTCGAAAAAGGAAAGCCTGTATATTGTATCTATGTGGCTATCGGTCAGAAGGGTTCTACCGTAGCAAGTATCGTCGAGACATTGCGCACTAAAGGCGCCATGGATTATACCGTAGTCGTAGCGGCTACAGCTGCTGATCCGGCAGCACTTCAGTACTATGCCGCATTTGCAGGTGCAGCTATCGGTGAATATTTCCGTGACACCGGACGTGCAGCCCTCGTGATTTACGATGACTTGTCCAAGCAGGCTGTAGCATACCGTGAGGTATCATTGATCCTGCGCAGACCTTCAGGCCGTGAGGCATATCCTGGAGACGTGTTCTATCTCCATTCACGTCTTCTTGAGAGAGCTGCGAAAATCATTAACCAGCAAGAAGTTGCGGAGCAGATGAACGACCTTCCTGAGTCATTGAAAGGAAAGGTGAAGGCAGGTGGTTCCCTTACCGCGCTTCCTATCATCGAGACACAGGCCGGCGACGTTTCCGCATATATCCCTACCAACGTGATTTCCATCACTGACGGTCAGATTTATCTGGAAAGCAGCTTGTTCAACCAGGGTTTCCGTCCTGCTGTCAATGTCGGTATCTCAGTATCCCGTGTCGGCGGTAGTGCACAGGTCAAGAGTATGAAGAAAGTCGCAGGAACTCTCAAGATCGACCAGGCTCAGTATGATGAGTTGGAGTCATTCTCCAAGTTCAGCGGCGACGTCGACAAAGTCACTGCATTGGCATTGGACAAAGGCCGTAAGAACAAACAGTTGCTTATCCAACCTCAGTACTCTCCTATGCCTGTAGGTGAACAGATCGCGATATTGTACTGCGGAACACATGCATTGATGCGCGACATTCCTACGGAGAAAGTCCGCGAATTCCAGGACGCGTTCCTGAGCAGACTGCGTGTGTCACATCAGGACGATGTCATCAAGCCGTTGGCTGAAGGACATCTGGATGAGTCTATTACGAAGATAATCGAGAAAGAAGCCGAGGACGTTGTACTTGGACTTAAGAACCAGGAATAAACAGTTTTTGTCATGCCGTCATTAAAGGAAATTAAGAATAGGGTAGCATCTGTAAACAGCACCTTGAAGATTACCTCAGCCATGAAAATGGTTGCGGCTGCCAAGTTGCACAAGGCACAGACAGCCATCGGAAATATGCTTCCTTATCAGGAAATGCTTTATGGCATGCTCGGTAAACTGATGACGTACAGGCAGGCTGCTATGGTAGGCGAAGAGCCGTTGGAAGAGCCTCAAGATGAGTTTCAGGATGAGGAAAAGGAACCGACTGTCCAGGAAGAATTGGATGTCCTCTATTCTTCAAGACCGGTACATAAAGTCGCTATCGTGGCTTATTCTTCAAACTCCTCATTATGTGGCGGGTTCAACTCTTCTGCGATAAAACATGTGACAGCCATTATCGATGAGTATTTGGCTTACGGATTATCCGCTGAAGACATTACAGTTTTCTCTGTGGGCCGCAAGATGGCAGATGCGATGAAGAAAAAAGGATTCGTATCACCTGCCGACTATACCCACCTGGCAGATAAACCGGGCTATGAAGAGGCATCGAAACTGGCTACGGAACTGGTGCACGGCTTCATGACAGGAAGATTCGATAAAGTGGAACTTTCATATAATCATTTCCGCTCTACCGCTTCTCAGCCGCCTGTGCGAGAGACCTACCTGCCATTCGCCCCTGCGGACGATACCGAAAAGACCGGAAATGCTGAATCTTTCGACTATATCGTAGAGCCGGACGTGGATACCATCTTGGAAGAACTCTTGCCTAAGGTATTGATGCTCAAGATGTATACGGTTCAGTTGGATACCAATGCCGCCGAGCACGCCGCCAGAACATTGGCCATGCAGACAGCTACGGATAATGGAAATGAAATCCTTCAGGAGCTCACTTTGGAGTACAATAAAGGCCGTCAACAGAAGATTACGAGCGAAATTCTCGACCTTGTGGGAGGCTCTATGCAATAAAATTCGTATCTTTATCCGGATTAATGATAACCAGATAGGGAATATGAACAGAATATACACTTTAATTGCTGTCGTAGCTCTGTCGCTAACGGCAGCATTTTCTTTGTCAGCCCGCGGGGTAATCCTTGGGGATGAACAATTCTCGTCATATCTGCCTGAACTCCAAGGAAAAAAAGTCGCTGTCTTCAGCAATAAATCAGGAGTCGTAGGAGACAAGGTGCTCAAAGGGAAGGGCCTGCCCCTCGATGGCCCCAAAAAATTCGGCCCGCACCTGGTAGACGTTCTTTTAAGGAAGAAGGTCAATGTCTCTGTCATATTTTCCCCTGAACATGGTTTCCGCGCCGACGCTGACGCCGGAGAACATGTCAGCAGCTCCACAGATCCGCAGACCGGAGTAGAAATCGTATCTCTCTACGGAAACTCAGGCAGGCCTTCAGCAGAAGATGCCGAAAAATTCGATGTCCTGCTTGTGGACATTCAGGATGTAGGACTGCGTTTCTATACATATTACGTGACAATGTACCGTCTGATGGACTTCTGTGCAGATTATGGACGTAAAGTCATTGTCTTGGACAGACCTAATCCGAACGGATTTTATGTGGACGGGCCGATTCTGGACATGGACTACAAGTCGGGAGTGGGAGCATTGCCGATACCGGTGGTCCACGGCATGACATTGGGAGAACTCGCATTGATGATAAACGGCGAAGGCTGGCTTAAGGACGGAAAGAAGTGTCAGCTGTCTGTCGTGACCTGCCGCAATTATACGCATCAGACTAAGTATCAGCTTATTATGCCTCCGTCTCCAAACCTTAAAACCATGAGAGCGGTGTACCTTTATCCATCTACATGTCTGTTTGAAGGCACGGTCGTTTCATTGGGACGTGGTACTGACCATCCTTTCGAGATGTATGGTTCCCCAGATATGAAACTCTTCAGTTATCGATTCATGCCGAAAAGCATGCCGGGTGCCAAAAAACCTGATTATCAGGATGAATGGTGCTATGGCGTAAACCTGAGCGAATCGGACGTAGACAGAATCTGCGCCAGAGGCATTGACCTGAACTATATTATCAACGCTTTTTCGATGCTCACTTCTTTTCCCGGGGCGTCAACTCACGAGGGCATCCTTCCGGACGGGCGTCATTTTTTCGGGAAGAAGCCTTATTTCGACAAACTCATGGGAAATTCTTGGGTGCGGGAACTGATTATGCAAGGCCTTGCTGCTGAGGATATTAAAGTTCGTTGGCAGCCAGACGTAGAGAAGTTTAAGGCGCAGCGGCGTCCATATCTTTTATATGAAGAATAAATTAATATACTAAAACATGAATAGAATACTGCTTTTGGCCGCGATGGCGGCGCTGATGCCGATGACTATGTCGGCCCAAACTCCGGACGGCGGAATCACACCTGAAGTTATGGCAAGAGTCAGCAAAGGTTATACCGCATCCCCTTCCGACAAGGCTCTCCGTAACGCATTGTCAGGCACAGCATTGAACGTGCTTGCTACCAATGCCGAGAATGCTGCGATGATCGACACGCATTTCTCCGACAGAGTGAAAACTAAAGGTATTACCGACCAGAAATCTTCAGGAAGATGCTGGCTCTTTACCGGTATGAACGTGCTCAGAGCCAAGATGATAGACAAATATGACCTCGGAGCGTTTACCCTTTCGCAGAACTACCTGTTCTTCTACGACCAGCTCGAAAAATCGAACCTCTTCCTGCAGGGCGTCATTGACACCAGGCAGTTGCCGTTCGAAGACAGAAAAGTGGATTGGCTCTTCTCCAACCCGCTCAGCGACGGCGGACAGTTCACCGGCGTTTCCGATCTCGTCATGAAATACGGAATCGTCCCTTCGGAAGTTATGCCTGAGACCTACAGCAGCAACAACACCGCGCAGATGGCGACCCAGCTGAAAAATATCCTCCGCCAGGGCGGACTTAAGCTTCGCGCCGCCTATGACGCCTCCGGCGTGTCTTCGCTGAGCGGAAAAAAGGCTGTCGCCGCTGAGGTTAAGGTCAATGCTGAATTACAGCAGATTAAAGAGTCTGTGCTTACAGATGTCTATAGGGTGTTGGCATTGTGTCTTGGTGTTCCTCCTACAGAGTTTGAGTGGACTATGTATAATTCGAAGAACGAATTTGTAAGCTGCGAAAAGTATACACCTGTGTCTTTCTATCAGAAATATGTAGGAGATGACTTGGACGGAAACTATGTTATGCTCATGAACGACCCTTCCAGAGAGTATGGGAAAGTATATGAAATCGATTATGACAGACATGTTTACGATGGTAAGAACTGGGTTTATCTGAACCTCCCTATGGAGCAGATTGAGGAAATCGCCGCTGCTTCACTTAAGGACAATACTGCCATGTATTTCTCATGTGACGTCGGCAAGTTCCTTAACAGTTCAAAAGGTGTATTGGATTTGGCCAACTACGATTTCGAGTCACTTCTCGGTGTAGAGTTCACTATGGACAAGAAACAGAGAGTGCTTACTCACGCGAGCGGTTCATCACACGCTATGACACTTATCGCTGTGGATATAAAGGATGGCAAACCTCAGAAATGGATGGTGGAGAACAGCTGGGGACCTTCTTCAGGTTACCAGGGAAATCTCATCATGACAGAGCAGTGGTTCCGCGAATATATGTTCAGAGTGGTGGCAGAGAAGAAATATGTACCTGCTGACGTGCTTAAGCTGTTGGAACAGAAACCTATACAGCTTCCAGCTTGGGATCCTATGTTCTCACCTGAGATGTAAGATGGGGATTTACGTGATAAAACATAAAAAGAAACAGCAGCTGGTCTTCACGACTGGCTGCTGTTTTAGATTATTCAATATGAATTAAACTAGCTTATGTTTTATTATGTCTTCTGACCATGTATTTACCATTATCGTGCCAAACTGAAAAAATATTGAATAAAAGCTTTTACTTTTAATGTTACCGATTTCGAAAGAAAACCTTAAAAACGCAATGGCCGCGCAGGGCGTGACCGATATGTGCCGGGCCACCATAAGGCAGTGTGTCAATGTCGCCAAAACATTGGAAAAGACGACTGGGGAACCGTTTGTCCATCTGGAACTTGGCATTCCTGGCCTGGATGCATGTAAAGTGGGTGTAGAGGCGCAGCTCCGCGCTATTGAATCAGGTGTGGCTTCTGTTTATCCTCCTGCCGCAGGGATTCCTGATCTGAAGGAGAACGGCGCCAAGTTCGTGAAAGCGTACACAGGCATTGACCTGAACCCTAGGGGTGTGATTCCTACGGTTGGGGCGATGCAGGCGTGTTATAATCTTCTTTTGGAGTGTTCGCAGCTTGCGTGCGGGCGACGGGCGGTGCTTTATCTGGATCCGGGATTTCCTTCGCATTATATTCAGGCGAAGGTGCTGGGGCTGGAGGTGCGGTCTTTCGATTTGGGCGACTATAGAGGTGAGAAATTGCGGCTTAAACTCGAACAGATGTTGTCGGACGGGAAGGTTTGCGCGATGGTGTATTCTAATCCGAATAATCCTTCATGGATGTGTCTTTCGGAAGAGGAGTTGAGGATAATCGGTGATATGTGCACGCGGTATGATGTTGTGGCTCTGGAGGATATGGCTTATATGTGTATGGATTTCAGGCGGAATGAGCCGCATCAGCCTACTGTCGCGCGTTATACGGATAATTGGGTCATGATGATTTCTGCTTCCAAGATTTTCAGTTATGCGGGGGAGAGAATTGCTGTAGTTGCGATTTCGGATGCCTTGTATGTCAGAAAGTATTCGGCTTTGGAGGAGCGTTATGGACTCGCCACGTTCGGGGATAATTTCGCCATGACATATTTGTATGTGAATATCTCCGGAGCGTCTCATTCGGCGCAGATTGCATTGTCTGCCATGTTCCGGGCTGCTGCGGAAGGGATTTATGACTTTGTCGCGGAGATTAGGCGGTATGCGGAAAGGGCTCATAGGGTAAAGGAGATTTTTCTGAGGCATGGTTTTCATTTGGTTTATGATAAGGATATCGACGCGGATGTAAGTGATGGATTCTTTTTTACTATAGGTTATAACGGTTTGACTGGCGGGGAATTGCAACAGAAGCTTATGCGTTGCGGAATCAGTGCGATATCTCTGGCTTCGTCCAGGAGCCGTCGTGAAGGTGTGCGGATTTGTGTGGCGCTGTTGAAAAAGGAGGAGGATTATAGTTTATTGGATGACAGATTGTCGCTTTTTTCTAAAAAATTATGTAATTGTGTTTTTTAAATAGATAATTTTTTGTATCTTGTCGGTGTTCAAGTAGCTCCTTCTGAGCAGATTTGGGCAGGTCTATGTCGTTTACCTTCAAGAGCGACTTTCGAAACATTAAAACTTTAGATTATGCCAGCTATTCAGACAATGTTTAAGGACACTTTCCTGGAGGGAAAGAAGATTATGGCAGTGAATATTACTAAGTCATATCCGAAGAGACATGATTCGGAAGGAAGAGGATCGACTTATGAGTGTGCACGCAAGTATTGGAAGGTTTCCAAGAAGAGGGCAGAATCTATACAGTATGTTGTGGCTGTTTCTGACGGTGTTATCGTGGCGATTTACAGGCCTGTAAAGTGGAATGAGTCCAAGGATATGCCTGGCAGGTTGGAGTTCGAGGGTGAGAAGGTTCGTGAGGGACAGCTTGTGGGTATGGATGTCACAAGTATTTTCGCCGGTCATTCTAATCCGGTAAAATATATAGGTTAATTAATTATGGGTTCTAAAACTGCAAAGTATGAATGCCTTCGCTGTGGTTGGATCTATGACCCTGCAGAAGGCGACCCGGACAGCGGAATAAAGCCGGGAACTCCATTCGAGGATATCCCATCTTCATGGAAATGTCCTGTATGCGGAGCTTCCAAGTCTGAGTTCGCGGAGTATCCGGAGGAGTAGATTGGACTATTATTGTCCAAAGTATTTTTCGAAGAAAGCCATCATCGATAAGATGACGGCTTTCTTCTTTACTTGTCTGTTGCGGCGCTATGCGCCGAGCTTCACTATGTTTGCGGAGAGAACGAGATTCGAACTCGTGATACCCTTTAGGGGTATACACGCTTTCCAGGCGTGCCTCTTCAGCCACTCGAGCACCTCTCCAATTATCGCTGCTTTAACAGCGGATTACAAAGGTAGTTATTTTCTTTAAAAGTACAAAAAAGCGGATTCGGTTTTCATCATCTAAAGACCGGATCCGCTATTAAAAAACATATCGTCAGATTACTCTCTTACGAATGTGAATGTCTCGTTTCCTTGACCATTTGTTCCATCATAGATAGCCTTAGTGATTCCGCTATCTTTGTCACTGATAGTTACATAGAATTTAGAGATGGTAAGCAGGTAGCCGGAATCACCGAATGAGATAGTGATAGGATCCTTACCCTCATCACCGCCGCCCCAGAATGCGAAACGGCTTGTAGCGTCGTAATCCAGGAACATGGCGCCGAAACCGCTTTCTTCCTGCAGTACACCTTCGGAATTTACACGGGTACCGTCGAAGATAATCTCTTTAGCCTCATAATCCACAGTACCTACGAGGTATGGAGGACATACGAGACCCTCATCCGCGATATTGAACCAGTTTGCGTAGAGAATATACTTGCCTGCGCCGCCTGCCATACGCTTGATCTTGACGTCGAATGACTCGCCGGCGCGAGGGTTGATGACATCGCTATACTTACCTGTATTCAACTTGTAAACACCTTCCTTAATTGTGGTGCTTGGACTGGCATCATCGATGTGGATATCCAGTTGGTCCACTTTACTGAGAAGTCCATTCTCGTTAATACTTGCAGAAAAAACCTGATAATCCTCGCTGAATGTGCACTGTGTCTTGATAGATGGTGCAGACTCTGTGCTGAGGTCGTAAAGCTGCTTTTTAAGCAAATTCTCGCTTGTTACGTTACCGGTTACGAGATCAAATGCAGTAGGAACCGGGTTGTCAGAACCTGCAAGGATAACGCATCCGTAGTACTTGCTGTCTGATGAAGGCAGAAGAGCGATAGTGAAGTCATGGAGATCTGTCTTCATGGTCTGCGCCTGAATAGTAGGACGCGGCTTATTCTTGTTGTCGTTGCTCAATTCGTGGCTCTTGTCACAAGAACTTGTCAGGAGTGAGCCTGCAAGCAATGCCGCAAGCCCAAGTCCTGAAATGATATGTCTGAATATTTTCATTGTCTTCATTATTTTCTGGTCATGACGATATTGTAGTAGATATCACCCATGAAATATCCTGTGATGCTATAATCGGTACCTGTGTTGTTGCCGGCGATTATCGCACCGAATCCTGCGTTTGGAGTAAATGTGATCTTGTTATAGTCCTCATACCACAAACCGCTGATTCCGAGAGATTCACTATCGAAAGAAATCTCGCCGGTTCCGACAGGAATCTGGCTGACCGCGATAGTTGCGTAATGTAAATAAGGAGTACCTACTTCGAATTTGGCTTCGGTAGTCATCACGTTTCCGATCATGATGTTGATATCGTTGGAGGTCTTGTAACACTTCAGATACCATTCTGCCTGATGCTGACGATTGGCGTTAGGATAAACACCCTTCTCACCAGCGAAGCCCCAGCAACGAAGTCTGCATTCCTCTCTGTTGGCTGCTATCTCAGCATCTGTAAAGCCTTCTGTGATAGTTACATCGAATGACTCTTCCTTTTCTGAAATCAATCCGTATGCTGTCAAAGTCCATTCACCTACGAGGTTCAGGTATGCAGGGTTATCGTCATCTTCGATGTTGATGACGGTAGATGCGTTACCTACTTCTGCACCTTTCACGTTTTTGATAGTAAGGGCGAACTTACGTGTGCCGTTAAGCTCAGTATCATTGACAATATACATCTCGATGCAGGCAGGGGATTTCGGGTCGCCATTGTATTTGAGACCTTCAGTCTGGGTGAAAATCACCAAATTGTCGAGGGCGTTTTCAGTGGTCTCGCCTTCGTCAGCCTTCGTGCCGTCGGAAATCATGACAGCCTCTACGCTGAAGGTGATAGGGTAGCTCTTAGGCTCACCGGTGATGGTGAGAGGCAGGCGGACGTAGCCGTTGGTTCCGGACTGGTCTTCGCTGAATGTGTACTCAGCTTCGCCAAATCCGATCACAGCATCACCTGCGCCGTTTTCTGATGTGCAGGAGGCCAATGCCATTAAGGCAGCAAGTCCTGCGAATATGTTTAATCTGATGTTTTTCATGTTGTTGTATTAATCCATCTTATATCCAGGGTTCTGCTGGTCTTTCATGTTGGGATTTGCCTCCAACTCTGAAGTCGGGATAGGCCACAAGAACTGAGGGTCGTCTGCAGGTCTTGTGCAGGTAGCATAGTTTTCACCTTGCATGATGAGTGAAGGATCCTGTCCTTCGCTTCTGGTGAATCCTAAGTGCCATCTCTTGAGGTCAGAGAGTCTGAATCCTTCGCAGAACAACTCCTTCACGCGCTCGTTGCGGATTTCGCTCATGAGAGCCTCCCCAGCGTAGGTCTTTTCTGACCAGCCCTTGATACGGGCCTTTCTGAGATCGTTGAGGTAGCTGTTGGCCTTGGCGATAGAGCCGTTAGGGCTGAGGTATTCAGCCTCTGCAGCGATTAAGTACATCTCTGAAGCTCTGAATACCTTAGGCATGTTGCAGTAGTTGGTAACCTTGGTATAGAGCTTAGGGTTGCCAGGGTATTTGATGAGGAGAGTCATCTTGCCTACTACAGGAGTGGTAACGGTTCTTTCATCGAAATAAGCTGCATATCTGATGTCCTTGTTCTTATCGTAGAGGTCGAGAACCCAGTCCTCAGGAATGTACTGAGGGTTGTCACGACCTTCGATACCTGATGAGTTATACAAGAAGTAGCTATAAGCATTTCCGACTTCCGTAGAGTTAATCATCGCGAGTTGGAAGATGGTCTCGGAAAGGTTATCGTTTATCCATCCCTCTGCATAAGTAGTGGCATTAGATACGAGGGTGTACTTCTTGGTCGCGATCACAGCCTCTGCCGCGATGCGTGCTGTGTCGTAATCCTTCATGCCGAGAGCTACTCTCGCTTTGAATGCTGTAATCACGTCGGTGGTGATGCTTGAAGACTGGCTTACGCCTTTTCTGGTGACGAACTTCTCTGCTTCTTCCAAGTCAGCGAGGATCTGGTCGTAGGTCTGCTGAAGTGTTCCGCGTGAAGGATAGTTCTCAGAGTTTCCTGTAGGTGCATATTTCAGAACTACAGGTACGCCCATAGATGTGGAAGCCGTAGATGTCTCATATGCGTCGCAGTAGTACTGAGCCAACATCCAATAGTAGTATGATCTGAAGAAGCAAGCTTCACCATAATACTCGTTCAGTGTAGCATTCTCATCGTCTGTGATGTTACCTGCCTTCTGAATTTTCCGGATGCCTTCGATAAGAAAGTTGATGTTGGCGATGCTATGATATGCTCCGTACCAAGCCTCTTCTGCGAGGTCGTTGGATGCGGTTACTGAATAGTGATAGAAATCACCATCGAAGTTACCGAAGTTCTTTACAGCGTGGAAGAGGTCTGTCTGAAGCTCTGTTGCGTAGATGTAAGCTCCGGTGGTGACGTACTTCAATCCGCTGTACTGTCCGATAAGGAATTTGTTGCAATCCTCGATGCTCTGGATGGATTCATCTGTGTGGATAGAATCACCAGGCACTTTATCGAGGCTGCATGCCGCTGCCAAAAAAGTTGCGGCCAATATCATTAATTTATTCTTCATTGTCTTGTCCTCCATTAGAATACGATTTCAGCTCCGATCACAAATTGTCTTGAGTTAGGGTACATACCGCTAGTCGCGTTGCCGTATCCAACCTCTGGGTCGTATCCTTCGAAGTCCGTGATAGTAAGAAGGTTACGTCCTGTAAGATAAATCTTGGCATTGCTGATGGCCTTTGTCTTTTCAAGCCATTTCTTAGGAAGGCTGTATGATAGCGACAAGTTCTTCAGACGGATGAAAGATGCGTTGGAGAAACGGGAAGAATCGTGTCTGTAAGGTGTTCCATACTTAGGAATATCAGTCACCTGCCCCGGTGTTGTCCAGATGTCAAGCATCTTCTTTTCGAAGTTACTTCTGAGGAGCATGTCGGTAGCGTTCATGGTATAATATCTCTCGTCGATGAAGATCCAGCGCTCGCCGATCCAAGAGAAGTCAGCATTAAGTCCGAATCCATTCCAAGAAAGGTTGGTGCTGAAACCGCCTGACCAAGGAGAGTTGGTATCATGACCTTCCCAGAACTGCATAATGTCATCAGAATAGGTCTTAGTGAGGTTGCCGTTGAGGTCATACCACATCGGAGCACCATCCCTCGGGTCTACACCTGCACGAATCTGTGTGAAGATGAGAGAAGAAGGCTTGCCTACCTGATACTTGAGGCTCTTGAGAGGGAATGAAAGTTCATCCAAGTTTCTGTAAAGCTTGGTGATTTCGTTCTTGTTGTAGTTTACGTTACCGCTGATACCCCAGTAGAAGTTACGTGTATGGATAAGGTCGATATCGAGTTCGAGATCGAAACCGTGGTTGTTCATCGCTGCGATGTTGTCGAAACCGCTGCCATGTCCTGTGGTAGCAGAGAATGGCACGCTCATGAGGAGGTTCCAAGATGACTTGTCATAGTACTGCAAATCGAATGAAACTCTGTCGAATACACGTCCTGCGAGTCTTACGTTAAGAGTTCCTACAGTCTCCCATGTGAGGTCCGGGTTCTTCACCTGAGTGATACCCCAACCATCCTGGCCATTGTATGTGGCACCTGAAGATACGAGACCGTAAGAAGCATACCAGCTGCCGAGACCGGAGTTACCGGTGGTACCGTAGCTGACGTTCAAGTTCAAGTCATCCAACCAAGATACATTCTGGAGCCAAGACTCGTTCTTCATCTTCCACATGGCACCTACAGAGTAGAATGTAGCATATCTGTGGTTTGCACCGAAGAGTGATGAACCGTCAGTACGGACTGAAGCGTCGAGGAAGTACTTGTCATTGAAGTCGTAGTTCACGTTGAAGAAGAAAGAGTTGAACGTACACTCAGAATCGCCTCCATCCCAAGAAGTTACGGTAGTTGTAGAACCGAACTGTGTGAGACGGTCGTCAGTAAGACCTGTACCAGTGGCACTGAGAGTCTTCTGATGCTTGAGGATAGACTCGTGACCGAGGAGGAGAGTCAGGTTGTGACCACCCTTGAATGCGGTCTTGTACTCAGCTGTATTGGTGGAAATAAGCTGATAGTATCTCTGGAAACCCTGTACGTTAGTACCTCTGTTGGTTCCCGGGGTATAAGAAGGCTTGTAGATGGCCTCACCGGTATAATCGAAACCGTCCACTGACTGTCTGGCCCTGATATTCAATCCCTTGAAAGGAGTAAGGAGAATATAGGTCTGGCCAGTGATGTTGACATTCTGGCGGTCGTTGGTGTTCTTGTTATAATACTCGATAAGGTCAGGCATCTGATCCCAAGGATAGGTCTCATAGCGGTCGCCGTAAGAGATAGTGCCGTCCTCGTTGTAGAGAATCTCGTAAGGGGTTCTGTAAGGGAGGTTGGTCAATGCCTGTACGATAGGGGTCTGTTTGTACCATCCTGTAGTGGTGGTCTTGGACTTCGAGTAAGAGATCGCGATGTTCGCGCCGAATTTGGCCCACTTTGCTATCTTTGTGTCAATGTTTGTCCTGAAGTTGAATCTGTCGGTACCTGAGTTTACCTTGAATGTACCGTTCTCTGAGTAATAACCGAGTGATACATAGTAGTTTGTATTTTCAGTAGCACCTCTGAGAGAAGCATCGGCCTGAAGCATAGGAGCCGCATCGTCGAAAAGATAACTTGTCCAGTCGTAGTTCAAGTTGTTTCCGAGAATGAACGCCTTTCTGGCCTGATAAGCGACATCATTCTTAAGTGAAGGCTGGCACATCTCCTCGAACTGGATGAGCTCCTTGGAGTTCATCATGTCCATGTTATAGTTGGTAAGCATGGAAACACCATACTGTGCTCTCACTGCCAATGTCGGCTTCTCGCCTTTCTTTCCCTGCTTTGTGGTGATGAAAATAACACCGTTGGCAGCACGGGAACCATAGATAGCGGTAGAAGACGCATCCTTGAGAATGGAAATATTCTCGATATCCTGAGGGTTAATGCTTGAGAAAACCGAAGAACTTACAGGCACGCCATCCATAATGTACATAGGCTCGTTAGAGAGAGAAAGCGAAGATTCACCTCTAAGTCTGACTGATACATTACTGTTCGGCTCACCTGAAGTGTTGAAAATCTGAAGTCCGGCTACCTTTCCCTGGAGCGCATCACCGATATTTGCTGAAGGCCTCTCCACGATATCTCCGGCAGACACAGTCTTTACGGAACCTACGATGTTACCGATTTTCTGTGCTGAACCGTAACCGATAACGACGGTAGCCTCGATCTGCTGGGTATCATCTGCCAACTTTACCAAAATAGTGGATCTTCCGTCCACTGGAATTCTCTGGGACACATATCCGATAATGTCCACAATCAGAGTGTCGGATGGAGCTGCTGCCACAGAGAACTCACCATTCTCATTTGTGGAAGTTCCGGTATCCTTGCCGGAAACCAAGACAGCTGCTCCCGGAACAGGCTCGTTGGTCATGTCCGTCACGATACCTGTTACCTTGTTCTGAGCCGCAATCTGCCCTGCGAATACCAGCGCTGCAGCCACTGAAAGGAATAACTTGATTTTTTGCATTTTGTGAATTATTGTCGAAAATTATAGCCAGCGCCCGGCTGAAGTACCGTCAGCCTTCGTGCTGTAAGTGTTAGATGTTACTGTCGTCGGAACCTCCGCCTTCGTATAAGTCGAAACCTCTCCGCTGCCGGCGGTTAAGGTCAATGTCTTTCCGTCGCCTGATTTTTCAGCCTTGTAAGTATCACCCCAAGACGAACCGTCTGCATATTTTCCGGAAATCTTGTCCCCGTTTACAGAGAACTGTCCGTTGAATTTCGAATATCTGTCCTCAGCAGAACCTTTCTGCCAGATACTGAACTCGTTACCAGTGAAACTGATCCATACGTCCACCACGTCACCCTTAAGTGAACTTATTTCAGTAAGATGCCATGAACCTTCTACATTGACATCAGGATTACTTTTACCGCAAGCCGCGAACAGCAGAATTGCGGATATAAAAACCAATATTTTCTTCATATCTTTCATTCTATTAGAGCCATCCGCCATTTGAACTTGCTACACCTCTGGAAACCACGGAAATAGTCTTGCTGATCCTCATTCCGCCAGCTTCCTCGCCACCGAGATTAGAGCCGCCAGCAATCGCGGAAATTGTAATCTTGCCTGCGCCCATCTTGTCGCACCTGATAAGGAGCTTGCCATCCTTGAATTCAGGGTCCTTGCTGATGCCGAGAGCCTCTTTCTCCGCAGCCGGAATATCTACTCCCAACCAAGTGAGGTTCGCCGCGTTGCCGCCGAAATAAGGGGTCAGGTCAATGCTTGCGTCTTCTCCGCTCTTCACGGTGGTGAAAGGCGTTCCCTCGATAGACATCATGAACTTCCATACATCCAGGCAGCCTGTTCCCATCTTGCCCTTATAGTTATCCAGATTCATGGTCCTGTCACCGGCGATCTTTGTTCCGGTAAGTCTGTTGTCCAAATCATCTACAGAAGTGAGAAGCATGGAAATGAACTCGTCACGTGTGAATTTCTTTCCGAGTTTCTTGGCATAAGAGAGGCCGAGAGCTACTGTACTTGAAACCTGCGGAGTAGCCTGAGATGTTCCCTCGATATATCCATAGTCCTGACCTGCAGCAGATTTAGCTTCAGAAGGAAGGGTAGACAAAATGGTGATTCCCAATTTGGAGTCTCCGCCAGGAGCAGCGATGTTTACGCCACGGCCATAGTTTGTGAACCAAGAAGGAAGATTGTCCTGCCCTACAGATGATACGCATACGAACTTGTAATATGCGCCAGGGTAAGCCGGCGTAGGAGACCAGTCGTTACCTGCGGAGAACACGATGATGTTACCATCGGTTATGACACCGCTATTATATTTCTTGCTGTCCTTAGGGTCGAGGAAGTATTCCAATGCTGCAAGTACAACGGTTTGTCCTCTGGCATACTGCGCATCTGAAAGGAACTTTCCTGTAGGCTCACCCCAAGAGCACTGAAGAACAGAAGCGCCGTTGTCGGCAGCGTAACGGATAGCGTTCGCGTAAGACTGTGCGCCATTTGAAGAATAACCGGACAATATCTGGCATCCCATGATACGGATTCCGTCTCCGTTACCGGTACCGCCTGCGATACTGCTGATGCCGACTCCGTTATTGTTCACTGCACCTACGATACCTGCCACGTGGGTTCCATGGCCTGAGTCACCACTTTTCCAGTCGATAGGGCCGCCCTTGCCGTTGTTGAGGGTGAAGTTAAGTCCGTGAACGTCATCGATATAGCCATTGCCGTCGTCGTCTATGCCATTGCCTGGGATTTCACCTGTATTTATCCACATGTTTGCAGCAAGGTCCGGATGTGTATATTTTACACCGTCATCCAAAACCGCAACGATGATGGATGGGTCACCTGTAGCCACACGCCATGCATCTCTGACATTTACGTCAGCTCCGGCTACGGCCTGTTTTCCGTAATCAGCCTTGCTTCCATTATTATATAAGTACCACTGTTTCTTGAAAAGAGGATCATTATAAGAAACAGGAGATGCTGCTTCAGCATTGACCTGAGCCGAAAAGAGAGGAACGACCTTCTCGTCGGAGGCTTTTACGATAGCCTTGTCATACTCGACTGAGCGGACAGCGTCCTCGCAGGCGAAAGCTTCAGCTGCGGTCTGGACGTCTAATCCGTCGAAGCGGATCTGGAACCATCTGTCGAGGCCGTGCTTCTTTTCCTGCTCTTCTTTTCCCGGAATCGGGTTGAACAACCTCTCGGCGGTAGCGCCGACAGATTTAATCGCCGCAGAAACGGCAGAGATGTCCTCGCCATCTTTCAAGCGTATAACCAACGAGCCTTCAATGGCATTTGTCGGATTGTTAATAATCTTCTGGCTTACTGCGCCTGAGTTTTCCTCAGGGCGATTGTCGGGTTCTGCTGTGCACGCTGCAGCCAGAGAAGCAGCTATACAGGTAATCAGCAGAGCTGTCCTGAAGTGTTTCATGTTTAAAATTTGGTTCAAATCGCCCCAAAGTTATGAAAAATATAGTTTAAAGCAAAGAGGTTGTATCGAAATATTACGAAGTTTTTCCTTAAGATACTTAAGACGTTTTTATCCGTTGACTTTCGATTTGTTGCATAATTACGCATTAGGGTATCAAATCGAATTCGTGTAACGTTTTTCCGCGAGGATTGAAAATTAACCTAAATTCGTTATATTTGTAAGATATACCTTAAAAAACCGATTATGCTTAAAAGAAATTTACTCTTAGGTGCGGCAGTCCTTATGATGGCCGCATGTGCCAAGGAGACGATTCCAGGAAGCGATTCTGTCGTGGAAAAGGAACCTGTTTCCGAGGAGGAATCTCTTTATGAGCCTGGTGTAGCTGTCGTGAAGTTCAGTGACAGTATGATTCAGGCTATCGAAAGCGACTTGAACGCTGGAAAACTTGCTACCAAATCCATGGGCCTTAACCAAGCCTTGGATGAACTCTCCATTACATCGATGGAGCGTCTTTTCCCGTATGCCGGTGAATATGAGCCGCGTACAAGAAGAGAGGGACTTCATCGCTGGTATGTGATCCGTTTCGATCAGAACGTTCCTCAGACCAAGGCATCTTCAGACCTGTCAGCTATCCCTGGGGTAGAACTCGTGGAAGGACAGCGTAAAATAGCCTCTTTAGGTTTCAACGATCCTCGTCTGAGTGACCAATGGAACCTGATAAACAACGCAGAAGGATCTTCTTACAGAAAAGGTGCAGATATCAATGTCTCAGAGGTTTGGGAAAAATTCACGGTAGGTCGTCCGGAAGTGATCGTCGGACTTGTCGACGGAGGTGCTGACCTCGCTCACCCTGATCTTGCGAGGAACTGTATCCCGGGAAATGGAGAAGGAAGCTGGAACTTCGTGGACAACAACGATAAGATCGTCGCTCATCAGCACGGAACTCATGTGGCAGGTATTATAGCTGCTATAAATAATAATAGTATGGGAGTCTGTGGCGTGGCCGGAGGAGACGATGCTGCCGGTAAATCTGGCGTAAAACTTCTCTCTTGCCAGATATTCCAGACAAACCCGGCTACAGGGAAAGACCGTGGCGGCAACACCGCATCTGCAGTTACATGGGCTGCTGACCATGGTGCTGTGATAATAAACAACAGCTGGGGATACAGTCCTGACGCCAACGGAGACGGAAAAATCTCTGATAGTGAGAAAGAGACTTATCTCAAAGCTAAGATTTCCGCTGCGGACAAGGCAGCATTGGACTACTTCATTAAATACGCTGGTTGCGACAACGACGGAAACCAGCGCGCTGACTCTCCTATGAAAGGTGGTGTAGCGATTTTCGCTGCCGGCAACGATGCGATAGCAAACGGTGTTCCTGCGAACTACGAGGAAGTCATAGCAGTCGGCGCCATCGGTCCTAACGGCGCACGTGCCTCATACTCCAACTACGGAGACTGGGTAGACATCTGCGCACCTGGCGGAGACAGCCGGTATGCATCAGTCCTCAGTACCATTCCAAGCTCGAAATACGGCTCACTGTCAGGAACTTCCATGGCTTGTCCTCACGTGACCGGAGTCGCTGCCCTGATAGTTTCATACTTCGGAAAAGAAGGCTTCACCAACGAAGACCTGAAAGCGAAGCTCCTTGGCGGAACCTCCAAGAAGAAAGGCTTCGTTTCAGAGACCTACAAGATCGGAAACCTCGTGGATGCGCTTGGGTCAATGTTCTACAACATGGGCAACAAACCGTCCAAAGTGACATCGCTTACCGCCAAAGCCGAATCTAACACGCTGAATTTCACATGGAAACAGACAGAAGACAGCGAAGGCTTCGGAGCTTATGGTTATAGACTCATAGCATCCAAAGACAAGTCCGCCATCGAGAAAGCTGACATCTCTGCCCCTGGTAAAGATTTGAAAGTGGTGGATGTGGAAGTTCCTTCAGGCACCGAGACTGGAGCAGAGCTTACTGCCGAACTTAAGAACCTCGACTTCGGTACTGAATATTACATCGCTATAGCTTCGGGTACATACTTTGGTGAACTCTCTGAGAAATCAGACATTATCTCGGTAAAGACAGGTTCTAACAACCCTCCTGTGATCACATTGGAAAAGACTACCGCAGTCCAGAAGGCTCATCAGACAGTGAAATACTACATGAATATCGCTGATCCTGACGGCAATCCGTTCGAAGTTACCGCCGAGACAGGCTCACCTGCAGCTACGCTGATTACCGAAAATGCCGGTGGCAAATTCAGTATTGAGGTCAATGGTGCCAAGGCTCCTGCAGGAACATATAAGGCAGTCATCACCGCGAAAGATGCGCTCGGCATGTCCGCATCTGCGACCTTCACCTATACTATTTTGGAAAACCATGAGCCTCAGCAGGTTAAGCCGTATGAAGACATATTCCTCACAAAGGTCGGCGAATCCTTCTCGCTGAATCTGGACGAATACGTAAGTGATGAAGACGGTGAAGATTTGAACTATACCATCACTTCTGAAAATAAAGATCTGCTCTATTTTGCGAAGAACGGCAATAACTTGAAAGCCACATCTATAGCTGTCGGAACCACTTCTGTAACCATCACCGGAACCGACGGACTCGGAAAGAGCGTGACGGGCAAGTTCAATGTCGTTGTACGTGCCGAAGGTGTCGAAGTGGAAGCATATCCTAACCCTGTTATAGACAACTTGTTCATCAGAACAGGCAAGGAAAAAGCCAAGACTTCCGTAAAGATTTACTCTCAGACAGGCTCTGAAGTTTATTCTGCAGAAGGTGAAAGCAGCGTCTTCGAGCCGATGACAGTGAACCTCGCAAAACTTGCCCCAGGAAGATACAAACTGTCTGTATCATATAACGGCAAGGAGCATAACAAACAGATAATCAAGAGATAGTATGAAAACAAAAGCATATATTATCGCTGCTGTGACCGGAGTTATGTTCTCCGGAATGCTCTCAGCACAGGAATGGAAAAACGGTTTCTCCTTCGCAGGCGTTTCCCATGATCCCGTTTCTGCAGGACTCGGATTTGCCGGCGCAGCATCCGTAAATACACCGGCGTGGTCCGCATTTACATCTCCTGCAGCCATGTCATTGTCTGACAAGAAATTGGACGTGGCCGCTTCTTTCCAGAACTGGGCACCTGATGGCGTGAAAAACACTAACATCGCAGCAGGAGCATCATTCAAAATCGCAAAATTCGGCATCGCCGCAGGCTTTGCAAGAAACGGCGGTGAGAAATACGATATTGTTTCCGGAACAGGCGATATTGCAGGGACATTTACCCCGAGCGATCTCCAGGCCGGAGCAGCATTGTCCTACGCCATTACTGACTGGCTCTCGGCTGGTGTGAATGCGAAGTTTTTCAGTAGTGAACTGTCTGATGATGACAAGTTTACGGGCTTTGGCGCAGACGTTCAGGCACAAGCTGTCTTCGGAGACTTCAGAGCCGCACTCGGTGTTGCGAATGTAGGCTCGTCCATGAAATCCGCTTCAGGAGAAAAATTCTCAGTTCCGTCTTCTATTCTCGCTGCAGGTGACTGGCGTGGAGAGTTCGGAAAGAACGGCATCGAGGCCATGGTGGACCTGAACTACTACTTCAGTGGAAGTTTCACCGCTGCCGCCGGAGTTCAATACGACTTCCGCGATATGGTCTTCGTGAGGGCCGGCTACCACTATGGCGCCAAGGACGCATTCCTCCCTTCTTTCGCCACCGTCGGTGCCGGAGTGAAGTTCTTCGGGGTTAGTGTCAATGCTGCCTATCTCCTTGGAAATGACGTTCTTAAGAACACATTGACCGTCGGTTTGGGTTATAGCTTCTAAGTAGGTAAACAGGCGTCAGAATCTTGATGCTCGTAATAAATAGAAACGCGATGCAGGGCCTGAAACTCTGCACCGCGTTTTATTATCACTCAAGCCTCGCAAATGCGAAACCCCGCGTTAAAGCGTCTCTCTACGCAACTTCTCGATATAAGCATCGATGCGATGGAGCATACGTGGAATATCTATGCTCTGCGGACAGTGAGATTTGCATTGACCACAACCTATACAATGGTCGGCCTGGCGGACAGTCGCGACAGCGCGGTCGTAGCTTACGAGATATCTGCGCTTCAGGCGCTGGAAATCCTTCTGCTCGTGACTCTGGGCGATATCCCCCGCATTTACGGCATCATTATAATGGCGGAAAATCGTCGGGATGTCGATACCGTAAGGGCATGGCATACAATAAGCACAGGCCGTGCAAGGAATGGTAGGGTAGTCTTCCATAAGATCCGCCATCTCCTGGAGGAAAGAAATCTCCTCTTCGGTAAGCGGCTTGAAATGGCTGAAAGTCTCCACGTTCTCTATCAACGGATCCATCGACGACATACCGCTCAGCACAGTGAGAATGCCCGGGTACGAGCCGCAGAAACGGAATGCCCATGAAGCGATAGACTTCTCAGGCTCCCTCTCCTTCAGTTTGGATGCTATAGCAACCGGAAGCTTCGCGAGTCGGCCTCCGAGAAGAGGCTCCATTATAGTCGCGGGGATATTCCTCTTCATCAGCTCAGCGTAGAGATAATCCGCATTGACATTGTCAGGTGCTTTTGCATGTTTCCAGTCTACATAATTCATCTCGATCTGCACGAAATCCCAATGATATTTCTCATGCAGATTCATGAAAATGTCGAACACTTCCTTCTTTCCATGGAACGAGAAACCCAGATTACGGATGCGTCCTGCCTCGCGCTCAGCCATGAGGAAATCCAGCAGTCCGTTCTTTATATATCTTTCCTCGAAAACCTCGTAAGAAAAGCCGATGGCATGGAGCAGATAGTAGTCGAAATAATCCGTCTTCAGTGCCTCCATGGAATCGTAGTACATCTTCAGACTAGCCTCGCGCGAAGAGTTGTTGAAGTTCGACAGTTTCGTCGCAATGTAGTATGAATCACGCGGATAGCGGCTTAAAGCGATGCCAGCCGCAGCCTCTGACTGACCCTGCAGATAAGCCGGCGACGTGTCGTAATAATTCACACCATGCTTATAGGCATAATCCACCATCTCATTGACAGCATCCTGATCTATCTGGTCCTTTCCATCCTTATCCTTCTTCATCGGCCAACGCATGCAGCCATAGCCCAACAGCGAGACCTGGCCACCGTTCTTTGGCGCCGGGCGAGTCTCCATTTTTCCCTCTCCGGCCCCCTCCTGACCTTTATTGTTTCCGGAAACACAACCTGTGACCGAAAACGCTCCGACTGCAGCCACACCGGCTCCGGCAGTCTTCAGAAAATCTCTTCTGTCCATAACTTAGTCTTTTCTATGCACCATAAGTCCGTTTACATGAATCGCGCTGTAAGGCCTTGACGGACAGAGATATTCGCAAGCCCCGCAGCCTATACATCTGCTCTCGTCCACTGTCGGGATACGCAGTGAATGCTTATCGGAAGTATCTTTCTTCACCATTATAATAGCACCTGCAGGACAATGCCTTGCACAGTTTCCGCACGATACGCCGTCGCGGTTTACCACGCACAAATCCAAGTCCACGTGAGCCGTTCCGATATGCATGGTGGTTTTCTCCTCCACGTTATACTTTCTGATCGGGCCTGAAGGGCAGACCTCCGCGCACTTGTTGCACTCGATACGGCACCATCCGCGCTCGTAAGACATCTCCGGCTGCATCAGATGTTCCAGCGAAGTCGAAGGCCTCAACACCCCGTTCGGGCACTGCGAAACGCAAAGCTGACATGCGGTGCAATGCTGATAGAAGTCCTTGACACTCAGTGCTCCGAAGGGTACTACCGGCACCGTCCTCTGAGGGATCTTCTTCCCCTCCATCACCGCAAGACCACCGTCCACCTTCTTCTCCTGAGCCTTTAAGGTCAATGCTGTAAGGGTCAATGCCGATGTTCCCAAAAATGCACGTCTCCCTGCATCATTGGCATTGGCCTTAACCTGCGAAACATCCTTTTTGGGGGTCGCGAAAGCCTTCCAGAACGGCTTGTATTTCATGCCGCCGAGTTTGCAGCTGCCGATGCAGTCGAAGCAGTCCACGCACCTGCTGTAGTCGATTTTTTTATGGTCAATGTCGATGCACGCGGCTTTGCAGTTTCTTTCGCAGGCGTGGCAGCTTTTACATTTTCCGGTGTCGATCATCGGGCGGAAAATCGCGAAACGTGAGAAGAAACTCAGAATCGTGCCGACCGGGCAGATAGTGTTGCAATACGTTCTGCCGTTGAACGCTGCTAAAATGAAGATGATTATGAATGTGACAGCTGCGATTACAAACGTCGGTATGCTCCTGATCCACACTTCTTTATGGGCGAATCCATATCCGCCTGCCTTCTCGGCTATCCATGCGCAGAGATTGTTTCCCCAGGCCCAAATCGGGGCGAAGAGGTTCTGTGCGATGCGTCCGAAAGAGCTGTACGGAGCCACCAAGTCAGCTATGGCTGTGAATCCTGCGACCAGAAGTATGATGAACACGGCCAGGACCCCGTATCTGAGAATTTTCTTCTCCGGAGACCAGCTGAAAGTCTTCTTGTGTCGTTTTCTCCAGCCTTTAAAGCTATGAGAGACAATATCTTGGAATATTCCCATCGGGCAGATTACCGAGCAGTAAATACGTCCGAAAAGGAGGGTAATCAGGATTAAGACTACCACGACAGCCACGTTGACCGCCAGGACTGCCGGAAGGAATTGGATTTTTGCCAGCCAACCGAACAGCCGGGTGGACAGGCCTGAGAAATCCACGAATAGCAACGTGCACAGTATGAACACGATGCTTGCTGTGATGATGCGGATTTTTTTTAACATATACGTCATCAATTTAATATAATCAGAGCGATCGACGGGTGGCTGAATTCCAAGTGAACCTCATCTTTGTCTGCTTTGTTGAGTGTCGCTTTCCACCAGTTGTCGAAAGTTACGCTCTCTGTCTGCCATTTAAGTCCGTCTGATTTGATTTTCAATGTGTTGTCTGGGCTGAAGATGGAAATCGCGCGCCCTTCTCCGACCTGGAACAAACAGGTGTCAGTGACGGCGAAAGCAGTGCTCCAGTCCGAAACGATGTCTATCTCCGGACCGTTTTTCCCTTTCAGCTCTTTTGCATATTCCATGAGCAGGGACAAATTTCCTATCGTATGATCCTCCCTCTTGCCTGTAGCGGCGAGGAAATGTATAGTATCTATATCATCGTAATGACTTATTACATAATGAAATGCCTTGCTCATGTCGTTCGTCTCCTGCTCATCTATGCGGATAATTATATCCTCGTTTTCCTTCTGCAGACGCTTCGGGAGTGAATCCATGTCACCTATCACAACATCAGGACGCCTCCGTGTTCCGAAAATTTTCTCGGAATGGCTCATGAAAGTGCGTAAAGCGTTGTCACAGCATATTATATGGTCTGCCGTTCTCAGAAGATACAGCGGATATTCCTTCTTCGGAAACTCGCCGTTACAAATTATAACCACGCTGCCCATTATTTCTTCCTGATTATGCTCAATCCATGTCTCATCGGCAGGATGACCGTCTCCACGCGAGGGTCCTGCGCCGCCAAATCATTGAACCTGACGATCCCCGCGGTCTGCTTGTCCGAAGGCACGTGCTCGGCATAAACCTTGCCGTCCCAGAGGACGTCGTCGGCCAGGATGAATCCGCCGGTTCGGGTCAATGCCAGTACATGTTCGTAGTAGTCAGGGTATTCTCTCTTGTTCGCGTCGATAAATGTGAGGTCGTATTCCTTTTTACCTTGTTGGGCGGCCAGGAACTCCATGGCGTCACCTATATGTAATGATATTTTGTCGGAGACACCTGCTCTGCTGAATCCTTCTTCTATCAGATCTTCCAGTTCGTCGTTTATCTCCAGCGTGTCTATATGTCCGTCTTCAGGAAGGCCTAATGCCATGCAAATCGCTGAATATCCGGTGAATGTGCCGATTTCCAACACGTTTTTCGGCGACATCATCCTGGTAATCATATATAGAAATTCTCCCTGGACGCGCCCTGTAAGCATCCTCGGGTAATTTGTGCGGATATTTGTCTGTCTTTCCAACCAGGACAGGGCACTGTTCCTTTCGGAGCAATGTTCTTCCAGGTATTTGTCCAACGCACTTTCCATAAGTCTGGTTTTAAATATTATAACAAAATCAGGCAACTCGTCTTTCCGGTCGCGAATATCCTGCAAGCCATGTCACGAATCTGTGAAGCGGTGACTTCTTCGATTTGCCGTCTGGTCTCAGCCGATGAAGAAACCTGTCCGTAGGCAAGAAGACTTTTCCCCATGCTAAGGCATTGAGCCTCACCATTATCGGAGCTTATGGCGATCTGTCCGAGCAGCTGTTTCTTGGCCGCATGCAGTTTGCGCTCCGTCAGTTCCAAGGTCTGGAGCCTCAGGATTTCCTTGTTTACTGCCATGAGGCATTTCTCTGTATTTTCGCGTTCGCAGCCGAGTGAAATCGTAAGGATTCCGGTGTCGGAATACTGTGTGTATGAACTTTCTACGCCGTAAACCCATCCGTATCTTTCGCGCAGCACTTTGTTAAGCACGGAATTCATGGCAGGGCCGCCCAAGATGTTGCTCATCAGGACAGTAGCGATTCTGTCCTTCTCCTCGTAAAGCGACGGTGCAAATCCACCTACAACGGCATTGGCCTCATGATTCTTGCGGGTTATGGTCTCGTTGAACACATTTGCGAGAACTATGGGCGCGGGTCTTTCGGCCGGTGCGATTTCCGGTTTGCGGTCGCCGAAGTATTTGCTGCACAGCTTCATGACAGCTGCTTCCATTCTTTTTTCGTCGATGTCTGCCACTATCGTGAAGGCCATGGATTCCGGAACGAACTTTTCTTTTACGAAGCGCCGGAGTTCTTCGGAAGTGATTTCGCGGACTGATTTCGCAGTGCCGAGAATAGGCATGGACAGCGGGTGTCCCTTGAACAGCATTTCCTCGAATCTGTCGTAGACGTCGTCTGCGGGACTGTCCTTGTAGGATTTTATTTCATCGATGACTACTCCACGTTCCGTGTCCACTTCGTTTTCCGGAAATGTGGCGGACGTGGCGATTTCCATCAGCAGGGAGCATGCCTTGTTCAGGTCCTCCTTCAGTACTGTCGCATGCAGAACTATCTCTTCCTTGGTCGTGTAGGCGTTCAGTTCGCCGCCGAGTCTGTCGAGATAACTGCTTATTACCGAGGCGCTTTTGTGCTCCGTTCCCTTAAACAAAGTATGTTCTGTGAAATGTGCGATTCCGCTGTGGAAACCCTGCTCTGATCTGGTGCCGCAGGATATGCTCAATGCGCAGTATCCCACAGCCGAGCCGCTTTTTCTTACAGCGTATCTGATTCCGCAATCTGCTGTTCCTGAAATCATTACCTTATTTACTTATCTTGGCGAGATCACTTTTCTGGAATCCTGAAAGTTCAGGTTTGGTGATCTTCTGTTTCTTGAAATAATATAGGTCGTGAGTCTTCGCGTCTATCAGGAATTTCCAGCAATAAGAGCCGTTTTCCGGATCTGTCGGAGCGACCACGTAGCTGACGAGAGTCCTCGCCCCACCGTCGAGGAAGAGGCTGTCGGCTGTCGCATCATCGGTTATTTCAATGCCTTTTTTCAATGCCTTTGCTTTTGTCTTTTCTGATATGGCTTCGCACAAATCGTCCTCGCAGAGAATTGTCCTGCGTTTGGAAGCGCTGTAAAGAGGTCTGGTATAGGAGCTTAGGCTCTTGAACCCGCTTTGCATGGATTTGTAGATGTAGCCCTGGATTATGTGCATGAGTCCCGGGAGCATGGCGTTTTCACGTCCAGAAGGGATGTCAGCCGCACACATAGGCATACTCACGATATCTACCATATTGTTCACGTCTTTGGCTTCCGGCTTGCCTTTCACTACGCAGAGCATCATGACTCCCGGGGCTGATTCTCTCTTGTATTTCGCCTTTACGGGAACCATGAAGTAGTAGTCTTCGCTGGTTTTCAGATTGTCGAATTCTTCGTGTGTGCAGAACTCGAAAGGGGAGAGGCTCCATGTGTTGTTTATGGCTTCCCTTACTGCCTGGTCTATAAATTCATTCCCTGAAAGCACCACTTTCATAGTTTTCAGGGTAAAGTCGCTTACTTTCTCTTTTTTTGTCGTTATCTGTGCTTGGGCGAAGGCGCTTGTGGTAATGGTCAATGCTGCCAGTATCGACAATAATCTATTCGTTTTCATCGTTTGTATAGTTTGTCAGTTGTCAAGAAACAAAGTTACAAAATTTATGTGTACATTTGTATGAATGAAATTGTGAATCATGACTGAAAATACGCCATACATAGTTTCGGCGAGGAAGTATCGCCCGGATTCCTTCGAGGACCTTATCGGTCAGGACAACATTGTCAAGACCCTTAAGAATTCGATCATACGCGGCAAATTGGCCCACGCATATCTTTTCTGCGGCCCCCGAGGTGTGGGAAAGACGAGTGCTGCGCGTATTTTCGCGAAGACGATAAACTGTTCGAATCCGACTCCGGAGATGGAGCCGTGCGGACAGTGCGAGTCATGTATTTCTTTCCAGGAGGGAAGGTCGTATTGTATTCATGAGCTGGATGCCGCGTCCAATAACGGCGTGGATGACATAAAGGCTCTCATGGATCAGGTGCAGATTCCGCCACAGGTCGGCAAGTATAGTGTGTATATCATCGATGAGGTACACATGCTTACCCAGTCTGCTTTCAATGCGTTTTTGAAGACGCTTGAGGAGCCGCCTGCTCATGCCATTTTCATATTGGCGACTACAGAGAAACATAAGATTCTTCCGACTATTCTGTCGCGTTGCCAGACATACGATTTTAACCGTATCGGTATTCCTGATATCGTGAAGAATCTCAGGGATATTGCTCAAAAAGAGGGGATTACGATCGATGACAAGTCTCTTCACATTATCGCGCGAAAGGCTGACGGCGCCATGCGTGACGCGCTTACGATTTTCGACCAGACTGTGGCGTTTTGCGGGGCTGAGGTGAAGTATGAAGATGTCATCAGGAACTTGAATGTGCTGGATTATGAGCATTGTTTCTCGCTTACGGAGAGTATGCTTGCAAACGATTATGCTTCAGCACTTCTTAAGTTCGATGAGATTCTTTCCAAGGGGTTCAATGCTTTGTATTTCGTGGCTTCCATGAGTTCGCATTTCAGGAATCTTATGGTGGCGAAGAGTGGTTCTCTGGATGCGTTGCTGGAACTTCCGGATTCTCTTAAGGTGAAATATAAGGAACAGGCAGACAAGTGCCCGCTCCAGTTTTTATATGATGCGCTGTCGATTACAACACAGTGTGAATCAGGTTATAAGGAGAGTATTAATCCGCGTCTTCATATAGAGTTCGCGCTCATGAAGTTGTGTTTCCTTACGGGTGGCCCTGTGTCGTTGCGCCCTGTCGCTGCGGCTCCGCGGGCTGCTTCGCCGGCTCAGACGGCTCCTTCAGGTGTGGCAGCTGCTCCGGTTAGTCCGGTGGCTAAAGATGAGGCCCAATCGGCAGCGTCCGCATCTTCGGGCGTGTCAGAACGTTCTGCGGATTCAGGAGTCTCGTCTAATGCGCAAGTCCAGTCTGGCTCTGCTGTCCGGAATGATGCAGCACCTGTGCAGTCGGCTCAGCCGGTCAGGAGAAAAAGAACATCCAAAGTCGCTTCAGCATTGTCCTTAGACGCTATCAGCGGAGCTGAAAAATCGGGCCCGGCAACGGGTGGAGCGGAGTCTTTGGGCGACAGGATTCCGGATGATAGTGAGATACTTATGCATTGGCGTGAATTCCCGAAGGAGTATGCGTCGAGGCCGCGACTTTCGACGACATTGGCGACCGCGAAGGTGGAGATTTTGCCGAAGGACGGCTATAAGCAGGTGGATTTCTTCGTGCTGAATGTGGCGCAGCAGAAATGGATGGAAGAGGTGCTGCTGAAGGAATTGGAATGGAAGTTGCAGAAAGCGCTGAAGACTTCCAGAATCCGTCTTATGGTGCAGGTGCTTCCTGAGGAAAATGTGGAGAAGAAGATTTATATGCCTGAGGATAAGGCTAAGGTGGTGATGGCTGAGAATGAGGAAGTCCAGAAATTGGTGAAGGATTTCGATTTGGATGTGAAATAATTGAATTCTAATAAGTTGAAGATGAAACTTCGTTGCGAGAATCTTGTTAAGAAGTATGGTGTGAGGACTGTCGTGAAGGGCGTGTCCATGGAGGTGGAACAGGGTGAGATCGTCGGTTTTCTCGGGCCTAACGGTGCCGGAAAGACTACGAGTTTTTATATGATTACCGGACAGATTGTGCCTAATGGCGGTCGTATATTTTTGGATGATGAGGATATAACGGATCTTCCGATGTATAAGAGGGCGTTGAGGGGAGTGGGGTATCTTCCGCAGGAGGCTTCTGTGTTCCGTAAGATGTCTGTCGAGGATAATATCATGTCTGTCATGGAGATGTCTGACATGTCGAAGGCTGAGCGGAATGAAAGGCTGGAGTCGCTTATCGATGAGTTTAATCTTTCCAAGGTGAGGAAGAGTCTGGGTATCCAGTTGTCGGGAGGTGAGAGGCGCCGTTGTGAGATTGCGCGTGCGCTTTCTATCGACCCTAAGTTTATTTTGCTGGATGAGCCTTTCGCGGGTGTGGACCCTATCGCGGTCGAGGATATCCAGTATATTATCGCTAAACTTAAGTATAAGAATATCGGGGTGATCATTACTGACCATAACGTGGGCGAGACGATGGCCATCATTGACAGAGCCTATCTTCTTTATGAGGGTACGATTCTTCAGGCGGGAGCTCCGGCGAAACTCGCTGAGGATGAGGATGTCAGGACGAAGTATTTGAGCTCCGGATTTGTGTTGAAGAGGTCTCCGGCGGTGGAGAAGGCGCGTCGTGAACATGCGGAGCTTATGGCTGCCAAGCAGCAGGGGTAGTGCATGGATTTGAATTGATTGTTGTTAGATGCCTGGATGGACTGGGTTCGAAATATGAAGATATTAGTTGTAGATGATGAGCGTGCTATCAGGAATTCGCTGAAGGAGATTCTCGGTGACGAGGGTTACGATGTGGATATCGCTGAGGATGGCGCGACTGCCGTCGGTATGGCGGAGAAGGAAAGATATGATGTCATTTTCTGTGATATCAAGATGCCTAATATGGAGGGAACTGAGGTTCTGGAGAAGTTGAGGGCTGATGGGGTGGATGCTGCTATCGTCATGATTTCAGGTCATGGTGATATCGATACGGCTGTAGAGTGTATTAAGAAGGGTGCTTTCGATTTTATTCAGAAGCCTCTGGATTTGAATAGGATACTTATCACTATCAAGAATGCGACTGAGCGTACTCAGATTATTACTGAGAATACGAATCTTAAGAAGCGTGTCTATGGTCAGCAGATGATAGGGGATTCGGCTCCTATGCAGCATCTTCGGGATATGATAGAGAAGGTGGCTCCGACTAATACCAGGGTTCTCATCACTGGTCCTAATGGTTCCGGTAAGGAGTTGGTGGCCAGGAGTCTTCATCAGCAGAGTCTGCGCAGCAATATGCCTTATGTGGATGTGAACTGTGCGGCTATCCCTTCCGAGCTTATCGAAAGTGAACTTTTCGGACATGAGAAGGGTGCGTTCACTTCTGCGGTGAAGCAGCATAAGGGTAAGTTCGAGCAGGCTGACGGTGGTACTTTGTTCTTGGATGAGATCGGTGACATGAGTCTTGCTGCTCAGGCCAAGGTGTTGAGGGTTTTGCAGGAGAAGAAGCTTTCTCGTGTGGGCAGTGACAAGGATATCGAGGTGGATGTCAGGGTGATAGCTGCGACGAACAAGGATTTGAAGGCTGAGATCGAGAAGGGTAATTTCCGTGAGGACTTATATCATAGGTTGAGTGTTATCGTGCTTCATGTTCCTTCTTTGGATGAGCGTAAGGATGATATTCCTATTCTTGTGGATTATTTCATAGATCAGGTCTGCACTGAGTCCGGCATGCCGAAGAAAGCGGTGTCTCCGGAGGCGATGAAGCTTCTCCAGGAGAAGAGTTGGACTGGCAATATCCGTGAGCTCCGTAATGTGGTGGAGCGTCTGCTGATTCTCGGTTCCAATCCGGTTTCGGCTCAGGATGTGCGGGATTATGTGAATATCGGGTAGGTAATAAAAATGCCGATGATTCGTATATGAATCGTCGGCATTTTTATTACTCAAGTTTCGCAAGTTGTCAAACTTGCTGAGCGCAATCGCTTATTTGATGGTTATCACTCGTCCGGAGGTTGTAGACCCACGCACTTTTTTGTGCACGTTACCCTCTCTCTAAGTTAGACTCTCTGGCCGTATGAACGGTCTGTAGTGTTAACTGTGATGACGTCGTCCTGGTTAATGAAGAGAGGAACCATGATCTTGGCGCCGGTCTCCAATGTGCACTCTTTCAATGCGCTGGTAGAAGCGGTGTTGCCTTTTACAGCAGGCTCTGTGTAAGTAACCTTGAGGGTAACGTATGTAGGGAGCTCGCAGGTGAGGCATCTCTCGTCGTCTACCACGAACATCATTTCTACGTGCTGTCCTTCTTTCATGAGGTCAGCGTTTTCTACAACGTCCTTAGGAAGGTGGATCTGCTCGAATGTCTCTTCGTGCATGAAGTTGAATCCGTCCTCGTCCTCATAGAGGAACTGGTATGGGCGTCTTTCTACGTTGATGGTATCTACCCTTGCACCAGCGGTGAAGGTGTTTTCGAGAATACGACCGTTCTCGAGGTTACGGAGTTTTGTCTTTACGAAAGCTGGACCTTTTCCCGGTTTTACATGCTGGAAGTAAACGAGCATGCAAGGTTTGCCGTTGAAGTTAAGGTACATTCCGTTTTTGAAATCAGCTGTTGTTGCCATATATTATAAAAAATTATAAATCAGTTTTTTGCCTGAGATGTGCTAAATTATTACATAATCAGACATTTATCCTGCAAATTTATAAAAATATGAGCATACTGCAAAATAAATGTTTTGCGGGGCAGCATTGACCTTCCCCGGTTCGGGCGACGGGCTTCTCGTGGTGGCGATGTTTCGCATGGTCATTGCCCTGGTCGCCGGCGTCGGTCGTGACTCCTGCGCTCAGGCGCGAATTGCGCAGCACCTGAGCGCAAGAGCTTAGACCTCCGCCGGCCTCCCCGCCACTTTAACGCTAAACAAGAAAAACGTCCGGGAAAACCGGCCTATTTCCGGACAAAAATGCATTTCGACCCTGTTCATCCGGTGGAAAACGTTTTAACTCGGACAAATCGCTGCCTCCTCCGCAAGAAATCTGTCACCCGAAAAAAGTTTGTCACCCGAAAAATCCCCCGAAAGAACTCGCTCGTCAGCAAAGCCTGTCGACCACAATATCCCGCAATAACCCGCTCGCTATCAGAACTCCCGAATCCGCGAAGCCACATCCTCCAGCAGCCACTTCGGCGTAGACGTTGCCCCGCAGACACCTGCGCGGTCATCACGGCGGAACCACTCCGGACGCACATCCGCTGGCTTGGTTACTTGATACGTTCTGATATTCAAAGACTTGCAAAGCTCACATAGAACCTTGCCATTAGAACTGTCCTTTCCGGAAACGAAAACGATAATGTCATGCCTCAGCGCGAACTCGGAAAGCCTCTCATGCCTTCCCGCCACCTGCTGGCAAATCGTATTGTGAATAGTAAGAAGCCCTGTTCCCTCGAAATGCACGATATCCAGCTCGTGTTCACGCGCCATCTCCATCTTCAGGCACGTGCAAATCTCCGCGTACTCCGCCGGACTCTTCGTTGTCTGCGAGAAAATCTCCACCGGTCCGTCGAGATTAATCTTCTTTTCTGTCAATGCCTGCCTGAGCATGGACATATTTTCTATGACCAGCGCATCCCCGTCCACCTGGCCCAGGAGACCGAGAACCTCGGCGTGACCCACCTTGCCGAAAATCAGTAACTGACCACCGGCCGGCTTGAGACGCTCATACGCCTCACGTATATCTTTCTGGAGCTTTAAAACTACAGGACAAGTGCAATCTATAATATGGACCCCGGCACTCTCCGCTGCCCTATAAGTAGAAGGCGGCTCACCATGTGCGCGGATAAAGACATTAGACCCCTCAGGTAATTGCGAAATATCATCTAAGCTGATGGTTACCAGTCCCTTGGCCTCCAACCGCGACAACTCCACCTCGTTATGCACGATGGATCCGAGCGAATATAACTTGTCCGTATCCTTCTGGTCCAGGTACTCTTCCGCGCGACTTATGGCCCTGATGACACCGCCGCAGAAACCTGAGTTCTGATCTATTTCTACACTTGCCGGCATGTGAAATCATTTGAATTTGTCAGATATGAGCCCACGGATCCAAACCATCTGATCATCCATGGTCATATTCGAATTGTCCAAAACTATCGCATCATCAGCCTTCCTCAGAGGAGAAGTCTCCCGGTGCGAATCGATATAATCCCTCTCCTTAAGATTCTTCAGAACCGCCTCGAAATCAGGAGCCTTTCCGCTCGCCTGCATCTCCTTCAGACGCCTCTCAGCACGTACATTGTCATCCGCCGTCATAAAAATCTTGAGGTCAGCATTCGGAAAAACGGATGTGCCTATGTCCCTGCCATCCATGACGATACGCTTGTTCTTCCCGTACTCCACCAGTTTGCGGTCCACGAAATTCCTGACCTCCGGCAACACCGAAATCGGGCTGACGTGAGACGATACCTCTATGGTTCGGATCAATGAATCTACACATCTGTCTCCTATGTAAGTATGACTACCCTCCGGTGTATATTCGAAATGAATATCCAACTCAGGCAGTTTGGAAACAAGCGCAGGAACATCGATATCCCCGTTCGCTGAAATCATACCGTTCTCCATGGCATACAACGTGACAGCACGATATAACGCTCCTGAGTCCAGGTACAAATATGAAAACTCCTTCGCGATAAGCTTCGCGAAAGAACTTTTACCGGTGGAAGAATAACCGTCTATTGCTATTATAATGTCTGGGGTTTTATCCATTTTCCAAAGGTTTGGATTACAAAGGTATAAAAATTATTTCTCCCTTTGAATCTTTAGCTGCTGAATACGATACAATTCTTTCTTAAAGCTGACGAAAATGGTTACCTCGAAATTTTCTCCGCCTGCGTTCAATCGTCCGAGAGCATATTTCATGTTCGCCCGACCTGCAGTGTGGCTTATATTGAATTCACGTGGTGAATAGGACTCGAAAAATGACTTGAGAATCTGCTTCGCCTGATTCTTGCTCGAATCACTTGTGTTGGATATTATGGAAATCTCCAGATTGTCATCGAACCATGCGGAAAGCTTCTCGGCATCACCCATGCGGATATATTTCGCGATAGGAACGAATACGTCATACCCGTCAGTCTGTACACTAAAGCCGTCGTACTGTGCACTCGCCAACTTGCTGCAGCAGAGTAACCCTGCGACAGCAATTATCGGAACTATGACTCTTCTGATATCCATAACTATAACATAAACGGTTTGCAATATAGCAAAATCCGAGCCACAGATATTCCAAAAAAACATTACCTTTGGAGAAATATAAACGAATAAGCTATGCGCATAACGTTGCTGACTGTCGGAAAGACTGATGTCAAATGGGTAAAAGAAGGTCTGGACTTATATGTCTCCAGACTCGTCCACTACATACAATTCTCGGTCAACGAAATACCTGAACTGAAGAACGTTTCCGCGTTAAGCAAAGAACAGATAAAAGAACGCGAAGGAGCATTGATCCTGGCCGGGATCAAACCATCGGATGACGTCATTCTCTTGGACGAGCACGGGCGCCAGTTCCGGTCAGTCGAATTCGCGTCCTTCCTGCAGGAAAAGATGGCTTGCAGCGGCAGGAATATTGTATTCGTCATCGGCGGGGCCTACGGCTTTTCGAAGGAAGTCTACGCGCGCGCGAATTCCAAGATGTCCCTTTCGGAAATGACTTTCTCGCACCAGATGGTCCGGACCATATTTGTCGAGCAGCTGTACCGGGCCTTCACGATAATGAAGGGAGAGCCGTACCATCATGAATAGGAGGTTTTTGTCAATGTTTAAGAATATCAGATCATTCAGGCGTTCGCTTGCAGGGAAGAACAGCTGGCTGCTGCTCTTCGCTGTGGCGTTTTTGCTGCTGGGCATAAATGTTTTTCTGAACAGGAGGTCGGATTTTTCAGAACTCGTGGCCAACCACATGGACATGGTCGTGAACAAACGCTTCTCCATTCTGGAATCCTATATGGAAGAGGCGTTGGAACAGGACAAGACCAGATGGCTGGACCTGAAATCCGTGCCGGAAGATATGGTCATCTACCGTTACTGCAACGACTCGCTCCAATCGTGGTGTAACCAGTTCTCTGTGGATAATGATGATATTAGCCATAAGCTTGTAGTTCAGCGCTTTGCGAGCCTTAGATATAACCTTGTATCGCCTCTGGCAGAGGCTGATGAAGATGTTAAATATCTCAGTATCGGACCTAAATGGTATCTCGTGAAATCGATAACGGACGAGGACGGATGGCGTGTAATCGGCGGTCTGGAAGTGAAGAACACTTTGGATACACGTTCCATGAATGGTGTAAATCCGAAGTTCCGTCTGTCAGACCGTTTCTCGCTGCAACCTATCAGTTATAGCGGAGGCTCTGCTTTAAGTGTGGATAATCAGCCACTTATGAAAATAGTTCAGGAAACGACCAAGGTGGTTCCGATTCTTCCGGACTCCACTATGCTTTGGATTTCGATAGCCCTGCTTGTCGTCGGAATCATGCTGATTCTGTACTTTCACAAGAGTGTAAGAGCATTGGTCCTGTCATTAATGGCGATTACGGTCATAATGCTGTGCTTCTGCATAGCCGGGCATGGGATGCAGGGGTCCGCTTCGTTGTTCTCGCCGACGGTTTATGCCGACGGTCCGATTATGTATTCCTTGGGCGCGTTGCTTATCATAAATGCTTGGATAACACTTCTTTTCTATGCTATGTACATAGGCAGAAGGACTGTTCTCGAGTATGTGATTGCGGATAAATCCATGAAACGTCATAAGGTGATGGTAGGAATCGTGACGTTAGCCATCGCGTTGACTGTGGTTTATGTGGTTTGGACCTTCAGGAGCATTATCCTGAACTCCAATGTGTCTCTGGAACTGTATAAGATTTCATCGCTCAGCCGTTTTACATTATATATATATGTGTCGTATCTGGCTCTGCTGTCCACGATTCCGCTTGCTATCCAGATGATACGTTATCCGATCTACAAACTGACCGGATGGAAGTATGATGTGTTCTCGAGATTTGGGCGGTGCCTCTTTTCTAGTCTGGCAGCATTGACCCTACTCGCATTATTCTCTATTTTGGGTGCGGACAAAGAGAATAATAGGGTCGAGATTTGGATGAACCGGCTGGCGATAGACCGGGATCTTGGGCTCGAACTTCAGCTCAGGGGCGTGGAGAATGCGATAGCGTCGGACAATTCGCTTGCGAGCGTGGTCCGTACGACGACAGATTATAGGGTGCTTCTGAACAGAATCACTGAGAGTTATATGAACCGCATCTCGAAGGATTATGATGTGAGTCTGTTCGTCTTTAAGGATAATCTGCAGGATCCGCAGATGCTTAAGATGTTCAATGATAGGGTTTTGGGGGCAGTTCCGATAGCGTCGGGGTCGAGGTTTGTATATAGCCGTAATTCGAATGGCCGTGCACAGTATACCGGAATGTTCGTCTATTATTCTCCGGATTCGGGCGTGACCAAACTATTGCTTGGTGTGAATTCCAAGTCTGACAGGGATGAGAGGGGATATTCGTTTATTCTGAATTCCGGAGCTCTGGGAGCTGTCATCATACCGCCACAGTACTCATATTCCAAATACATTGACGGGAAACTGGTAAGTTATAAAGGCGATTATCCGTATCCGACCATATTGACGGGAAGGTTCAAGGAAAAGAGTAATGATATGACTTCTTCCAGAACGATAATCGGCAATTATGTGCATTTCTTCTGCCATGTCTCCCAGGATGAGTGTATTGTTATATCGAGGCTTAAAATCCCTGTGCTCCAATATGTTGTATCGGCTTGTCTTGTGCTTTTGCTGGCTTATTTCTGGATTAGTCTGATGGGGCTGAGCCGCAGGAAACAAAGTGGAGTTTTCGAGAAGAATTATTACAAGTCGCGAGTGAATACGGTGCTGTTCATGTCCATGTTGATGACGCTCGTGACGATGAGTATAATCATGGTCGTATTCGTGTACAAGAGGAATGACGCGAATATCATGCGACTGATGACCAACAAGATATCCACTATTCAGTCGCTGATGGAAGACCGGACTAGGGGATTAACGTCTTATAAGGCATTGGCCACTGCCAATATGACGGCTATTATCGATGATATCGGTAATTATACCCGCTCTGACATAACGCTTTATACTCCAGGAGGAAAGGTGTTCAACACTACGGCTCCGGAGGTGTTCGAGAAGATGGTTCTCGGTTCCAGGACGAACCCTGATGCGTACCGCAATATCATGTACAGCAACAAGCGTTACTATATACATAGGGAGAATGTCGGCGGCATCCGTTTCTATACGATGTATGCTCCGATTTTCAACGATAACGGCGATATGCTGGCCATCTTGAGTGCGCCGTACACGGATTCCGGACTCTCGTTCAAGACAGATGCCATCTTCCACTCGATATTCGTCATAACGGTATTCTTCATCTTGCTGATTATCACTCGTTTCATGACTACGAAAGTGGTGGACAAGATGTTCCGCCCGATCGTCGAGATGGGACGCAAGATGGTCTATGCCAGGACCGGAGGACTGGAGTATATCATTTATGACAATGAGGATGAAATCTCAGGTCTTGTCCGTGCGTATAACCTTATGGTCCACGACCTTAATGAATCCAGCAAGCAGGTGGCTCAGGCTGAGCGCGAGCGTGCATGGAGTGAAATGGCCAGACAGGTGGCCCATGAGATCAAGAACCCGTTGACTCCGATTAAACTCCAGATTCAGAGGCTGATACGACTCAAGGCCAAGAATGACCCGTCGTGGGAGACCAAGTTCGATGATATCTCTCGCCTCATCCTGGACAGTATCGATGTCCTTACGGATACTGCCAATGAATTTTCGACGTTCGCGAAGTTGTATACCGAGGAACTCGTGCCGATTAACCTGGATGAGATGGCCTCCGACCAGATTTCCATGTTCGATGATAAGGATAACATCACCTTCCAGTATTATGGACTTAAGGATGCGTGGGTAATGGGGCCTAAGCCTCAGCTTGTGCGCGTGTTTGTGAACTTGCTGACCAATGCTGTGCAAGCGATTGAAAACCAGCAGACTGAAGATTATGAAGCCGGACGTGAGCCTGTACATGGACAAATAGTGCTGTCTCTGAGAAACAGCACTAAAGAGTCATTCTATGATATTGTATTCGAGGATAACGGACCTGGAATCCGGGACGAGAACAGAAGTCGTCTGTTTACACCTAACTTCACCACGAAGAGCAGCGGTACTGGATTAGGCCTGTCCATCTGCAAGAATATTCTCGAGCGATGCGGCGGTGAAATCCAGTATAGCCAATCCTTCGCGTTGAAGGGAGCTTGCTTTACAGTCCGTTTCCCTAAATCTAAGCAAATAATTTCGCAATAGCGAAACACCGCTTATAGAGCCCGAGAGGGCGAAAGTAAGTCCCTTCCCCGAGGGGAGGGACTTAGGGAGAGGGTAACGTGCGCGAGAAAATGTGCGTTGGGTTTATATCCTTCGAACGAGTAGTGACCCTCAAATTCCGCTGGAGTTCAGCAAGTTTGACAACTTGCCGAACTTGGGAATGGAAACTATTTCGCACGCATGAACATCTGAACAGGGCAGCCCGTAAGATCGAAATGCTCTCTCAGCTTGTTCTCGAGGAAACGTTTGTACGGATCCTTGATGTACTGTGGCAGGTTGCAGAAGAATGCAAATGCCGGGAACTTCGTAGGGAGCTGTGTCATGTACTTGATTTTCACGAGCTTGCCTTTCCACATAGGTGGCGGATAATTCTCGATTTCAGGCAACATGGCTTCCATGAGCTTGGATGTGCTCACTCTGCGTGAGTAGTTCTGCCATACATGCTCGATCTCGTTCAGGACATCCATGATTCTCTGCTTCTTGAGTACGGAAGTGAAGATGATAGGCACATCCGTAAACGGAGCGATACGTGCCTTCATGGTTTTTACGTACTCGGCCATGGTGTTGCTCTCCTTCTCGTAGAGGTCCCATTTGTTTATGACGAGGACACAACCCTTGCGGTTTTTCTTTATGAGGTTGAAGATGTTCATGTCCTGAGCCTCCATACCGCTGTTCGCGTCGATCATCATGATACAGATGTCACTGTGCTCGATGGCTCTGATGGAACGCATGACAGAATAGAATTCGAGGTCTTCGTTTACTCTGTTTTTCTTTCTGATTCCGGCTGTATCCACGAATACGAACTCGTGTCCGAATTTGTTGTAATATGATGATATGGAATCTCTTGTAGTTCCTGCTACGTTGGTGACGATGTTTCTTTCCTCACCGAGAAGGGCATTGGTAAGAGACGACTTCCCGACATTAGGCTTGCCCACGATAGTGATTCTCGGCACTCCCGGATGCTCGTCTTCTGCCTCGGTATCCTCAGGAAGTTTCTTGAGAATCTCGTCGAGGAGATCTCCGGTGCCGCCGCCATTGGCTGAAGAAATACTCCAGATTTCGCCAAGTCCGAGGGCGTAGAACTGGTAGGTGTCATACATTTTTTCTCCGGAGTCCACCTTGTTCACGGCTACGACTACCGGTTTTCCGCTACGTCTGAGAAGGTCTGCGATTTCAGCATCATAATCCGTGATGCCGGTAGATGCTTCCACCATGAAAAGAATAAGGTCGGCTTCTTCGATGGCGATAACTACCTGTTTACGAATCTCTTCTTCGAAAACGTCGTCAGAACCTGATGTGTAACCACCGGTATCTACCACTGAAAACTCCTTGCCGCACCATTCGCATTTTCCGTAGTGTCTGTCGCGGGTAACTCCGGCAGTTTCATCTACGATAGCCTGTCTCATACCTACGAGACGGTTAAAAAGGGTGGATTTGCCGACATTCGGCCTTCCTACGATTGCTACTAAACTCATTTTTAAAATTTAATTAGTATCTGCTCTCACGAGAAGATTGTTTTTCCCGTATCCCGGGCTTCTATGTTATTCGGATTTCGCCTCGTTTTGGTTCTTCTCCGATGCTTTTCTTTTCAATTCCTGCGGGTACAAACCACAGCTTGCGCAGGATGCACTGTAAGTTCCGGAACAAGTCGCCCCGGAGCCGTCACCTTTGTACATCTTGGAGAATCGCTCATCATCTTCTTCCCTCATACATCTGATGCCCAACTTCTTCATGTTGTCGTTGGAACCGACGTCCGTCTGGGGGAACTGGCCGTTCTTGCGGAAAATGATGTTGAAACACATCCCCGCTACTCCGAAGCCTATGAGTACCAATGCTGCAAGAAAAACTTTCATGTCCGTGATTTTTTACATCCTGCAAATATACAACAAAAAAACAATACTGGCCGAACCCACGATATATGGCGATATGCCAAAATCCGGTCCGGCCAGTAATTATATTACAAATTAGAAGATGAACTCAGTGCTGATAGGCTCGTTGTTGCATACCTTCTGGATAATTCTTGCGAAAGTCTCGGTCATGGAAACGACCTTTATCTTGCTCTTGTCCACGTTAGGATCTGATGTAAGTGGAATAGTGTCACTTACATAAACCTCTGAAAGACTTGAGTTGTTGATCCTGTCGTATGCTGGACCTGAGAGAATAGCGTGGGTAGCGCATGCACGTACGCTGAGAGCACCTTTCTCCTTAAGAACGTCAGCAGCCTTGGTAAGAGTTCCTGCTGTGTCGATCATATCGTCCACGATAACGACATTCTTTCCTTCCACGTCACCGATAGCTGTAATAGATGCTACCACGTTAGCTCTCTCTCTGGACTTGTGGCAGATGATGACAGGGCATGCAAGTTCCTTTGCATAAGCATTTGCCCTCTTGGCACCACCCATATCAGGAGCAGCGATTGCGAGATTTTCGATATTCAATGATTTCAGGTAAGGGATGAATACCTTGCTTGCATATACATGGTCTACAGGAACATCGAAGAATCCCTGAATCTGGTCAGCATGAAGGTCACAGGTCATGATTCTGTCTACACCTGCTGCACAAAGGAGGTTTGCCACGAGTTTAGCTCCGATAGAAACTCTCGGTTTGTCCTTTCTGTCCTGTCTTGCCCATCCGAAGTAAGGCATAACTGCGATTACTTTGTATGCAGAAGCTCTCTTGGCTGCATCGATGGTGAGCAAAAGTTCCATCAGGTTCTCTGCAGGAGGAAATGTGGACTGGAGAATAAATACGGTAGCGCCCCTGACACTCTCTACGAATGCAGGCTGGAACTCTCCGTCACTGAAAGAAGTGACTTCAGAGTTTCCGAGGTGAACTTCCTCTTCACCAGGCTTGCGGATGGCGTTGAGGGCATCGACAACTTTCACCGCAAAGTCCTTCGAGGCCCTGCAGGCAAACAATTCCATTTTATGTTCTGTGTTCATGATGATTTTATATGGGTTTAATCCTTTTTCTTTTCCGTGGCGTCGTCCAATACGGTTTCGATGTAGTCAAGAATTTCATCCCTTCCGAGTCCCGTCTCCGCTGAACTTATGAAACTCAACGGCAGTTCTTCCCAAAATTCGGAAAGCTGCTCCTTGTCTTTCTCTATCTGTCTTGTTCTTGCAGCTGCACTCAGTTTGTCTCCTTTTGTGAAAATGATTGCGAAAGGTATGTTGTTCTCGCCCATCTCGTTGAGGAAATCCATATCGAGCTTCCCGATATCGTGCCTGATGTCTATCAGTACGAAAAGAAGCTTCATTTCTTCTGAATGGTTCAAGTAGTCACTGATGACCTCAGTGATTTTAGCGCGTTCCTTATCCGGAAGCTTGGCAAATCCATATCCCGGGAGATCCACGAGATACCAACTGTCATTTATCTTGAAATGATTGACTAACTTAGTTTTACCGGGCGTTCCTGAAGTCATGGCCAGCTTACGGTTTCCGCAAAGCATGTTTATAAGTGAAGACTTTCCTACGTTGGACCTGCCGATAAAAGCGAACTCGGGCAGCTTCCGGGACGGTTTCTGCGCCGTCCTAGTGCTACTACCAGCAAATATTGCCTGAGAGATTTTCATCTTTTAAGAAAAAAGTTACGTTTCTTTTAAAAAACTTGCGCAAAGATAGTAAAAATTTTATATTTGCGAATAGGCCAACGACTAATAACGGAAAGATTTAATGGAGGAGGATATTATGGAGAAATCTGCCACAGATTTATACACCTTGCAGACGAGGCTGAAAAATGCCGTGGAGGGGACGTTTCCCGGAAAGGTTTGGGTCAATGCTGAAGTAAGCGCGATAAAGGCGCGTGCCGGTGGACATTGTTATATGGAGCTTTCCCAGTCAGGACCATCCGGACTTTTGGCGAAAGCTTCTGCCATTATATGGAGTTCCAAGTTCCGCTTTCTCGCACCTTATTTCGAATCAGTTGCCGGCATACCTCTTCAGGAGGGGATCAATGTCCTGGTCCAGGTACAAGTGAATTTCAGTCAGCTATATGGACTGTCGCTGATTATCGATGATATCGATCCCGGTTATACATTAGGGGATAAGGAACGTGCAAAACAAGAAACTATAGCGAGACTGGCTGCAGAAGGCCTCCTCGAACGTCAGAAGACATTGACCTTAACCGACTTGCCATACAGGTTGGCGGTGGTTTCGGCTCCGGACGCGGCGGGATACGGCGATTTTATGCGGCATCTGCACGAGAACGATTACGGGTTCGTCTTTCACACGGATCTGATTCCGGCCATCATGCAGGGAGCGGGCGCGCCTTCCTCTATCGCGGATGCGATTCTGGCGGCGGAGGCTTCGGAGGTGCCGTATGATGCGGTCCTGGTTCTCAGGGGCGGAGGTGCGAAACTGGATCTTGCGTGCTTCGACGAATACGAAGTGGCGGCGGCGATAGCCAAATGTCCGGTTCCGGTGTTGACAGCGGTGGGGCACGACAGGGATTTCCACGTCTGCGACATGGTGGCATGGCGGTACGTGAAGACCCCGACGGCGCTTGCGGACGTGTTCCTGGATATCTATATGGATGAAGACCAGAGGATTGCATCGTTCGGGACACGACTTAAGACCGCATTCCTGAACAAGATATATTCGATGAACTCGAAACTGGATGTGCTGGAGGCCAGGATTTCATCGGCAGATCCGCGGACAGTCCTTGCGCGTGGTTACGCCCTCGTCTTGGATAAAAAAGGTGTCGTGATGAAAAAATCGGCGGGAGTGTGTGCCGGAGATGATATTTCGGTCATGTTTTCCGACGGAACGCTCGGTTGTGAAGTAAAAAACAGAAAGTAACATGGAAAAAGTTGATTACGGGAAAGCCGTGGCTGAGTTGGAAAAGATAGCTGCGGAGGTGGAAGACCCTGCCACAAGTATCGATGATATAGACAAGTACGTGAAACGTGCGAAGGAACTTATATCATCATGTAGGACATACCTCAGGTCTGTCAGGGACAAAGCAGACGGGATAGACAATATTTGAGAATTATGAAGAAGATATACGAAATGGATCCGTATCTGGAGCCATTTGAAGAGGCGATAGAAGCCCGACATAAAAGGATAATGGATGCCCGTGACCAGTTTTCGGTCGACGGGTCTCTGTCTGAGGGCCTTAACAATCACCTCTATTATGGATTGCACAGGACTGATGACGGCGGTTGGGTATTTCGTGAATGGGCGCCGCATGCGAACAGAATCTACCTCATCGGTGAATTCAACAACTGGAAAAGGACGTCCGCCTATGCGCTCTCGCCGACCGGTTCGGGAAACTGGGAAATCAAACTTCCGGAAATGTTCCTCCACCACGGGGAGCTCTACAAACTGTTCATAGAATGGCCAGGCGGCGGTGGCGAAAGGCTCCCGTCCTACGTGAGGAGAGTCGTGCAAGATCCTGTTACCAAGGTGTTTAGCGCGCAAGTTTGGGATCCGGCTGTGCCATATGTCTGGAAAAATGAAGGCCCGGGACCGCGCCCGCACCCGCTCATCTATGAGTGTCATATCGGCATGAGCTCCGAAGAGGAAAAAGTCGCCACTTTCGAAGAGTTTAGGGTCAATGTTCTTCCGCATGTCCATGCTCTGGGTTATGATACTATCCAGGTGATGGCTCTCCAGGAACATCCCTATTACGGCTCTTTCGGATACCAGGTATCGAACTTCTATGCCCTGTCATCGCGCTTCGGAACTCCGGAAGAGTTCAAGCATCTCGTGGATGATGCACATGGAATGGGAATCGCGGTAGTGATGGATATTGTCCATTCGCATAGCGTTGATAATGAGGCAGAAGGACTTGGTCTTTTCGATGGTCGCGATGACCTGTATTTCTACAGCGGACCTCAGGGACACCATCCTGCATGGGGGTCCAGATGCTTCGATTACGGAAAGAACGAGACCAAATATTTCCTGCTGTCTAACTGCAAATTCTGGATGCAGGAGTATCACCTCGACGGCTTCCGCTTCGATGGAGTGACCAGCATGCTGTATTGGGACCACGGGCTCGGCAAGGACTTCGTCGGATATGATAATTATTTCAATGCCGGGGTGGACGAGAATGCCGTGACTTATCTTGCGCTCGCTGCCATGCTCGTGAAAGAGATTAATCCTGACGCGATTACGATAGCTGAAGATATGAGCGGTATGGCAGGACTCGCGGCACCGTTCGAGGCCGGTGGACTTGGATTTGACTTCCGTATGGCCATGGGAATCGCTGACCACTGGATCAAGTGGATTAAAGAAAAGACCGATGAACAGTGGAGCATGGGAGAAATATGGTGGGAACTGACCAACAAAAGGTCTGACGAGAAAACCATCAGTTATGCCGAATGTCACGATCAGGCGTTGGTAGGAGACAAGACCCTTATCTTCAGATTGATAGACAAAGAGATGTACACATCCATGAACATGGATTCGAAAAATCTCGTAGTCGACAGGGGAATCGCCCTTCATAAAATGATTCGCCTGGTGACATTGGCCACGGCAGGCGACGGCTATCTGACTTTCATGGGAAATGAATTCGGGCATCCTGAATGGATAGATTTTCCGCGTGAAGGAAACGGCTGGTCGTATAAATATGCAAGACGCCAGTGGTCGCTCTGCAAACCGGATTATCTGCGCTACAAGTATCTGATGAACTTCGATTCTGACATGATTCACCTGTTCAGAGAGGAAAATCTGCTGGATTCCAAACCTGAACTGATAGTGGCTGATGAAGAGAAAAAAGTCTTGATATTCAGGCGTAAAAATTTTATATTTGCATTCGATTTCAATCCGTCAGAATCGTTCTTCGGATATGCTTTCGATGCCCCTGCAGGGGAGTGGAAATTAGAGTTGGATTCCGATGAGAAGCGTTATGACGGATTCGAAAGACTTAAGGAAGGTGAATTGCATAAATCAGACGGCAAGTTGACTGCATACTTGACGAGCCGTTGTGCGCTGGTCTTCCGTAAAACTAATGCGAAAACTAATAATTAATGGAGTTCGATATGGCATTTTTGAAATTCAACAAGGCTGAGCTCGTAAACTTGTCCTATTCGCTCAAACGAGAAATCATTTGTGCGAATAAGACAGGCGCTTATTGTAACACCTCTATCGTGACTTGCAACACGAGGCGTTACCATGGGCTGCTTGGCGTCCCTGTGGACAACTTCGGAGGCGACAAGTATATGCTCTTGTCTTCAGTGGATGAAAGTCTGGTCGTGAACGGAAAGCAGTTCAACTTGGGCATTCATTGCTACGGTGACATCTATGAGCCTCGCGGCCATAAGTATATTGTTGATTTCCAGGCAGATCCTATCCCTGTCATCGATTACAAGGTAGGAGAAGTGGATTTTACGAAAAGTATCATGCTTGTCCCGGACAAGGACCAGGTCATGATTCGTTATGAACTGAAAAAATCTCCGGCTAAGCTGTCGCTCTTGCTGAAACCATTCCTTGCTTTCAGGAGCATTCATAGCCTTACGAGGCAGAATCAGGAGGCCAGGACAGATTATTCCGAGATTCAGGACGGTGTGGCTTTTAATATGTATGAAGGATTCCCTGACCTGAACCTTCAGCTCAGCAAGTCCAGATTTGACTATAAGCCATCTCCTTGCTGGTATAACGGGATTACATATTCCGACGAAGCGAGACGAGGTTTCGAGTGTAAAGAAGACCTGTTTATGCCGGGAACATTCGTCGTGGACATGAAAGAGGGTGATTCTGTAATTCTTTCAGCCTCAGTCGAAGATGTGAACTCCAAGATGATTACCAGGAAGTTCAACTCCGTCCTCAAGGGAATGAAGGAAATCGGCAGTTTCCATGACCAGCTTGTACATTGTGCTGATCTTCTTATCCGTGACAGAAACGGAGCTAAACGTATAACTGCCGGATTCTCATGGCTTTATACCGGTCTCTTGCGTGAGACTCTTTACTCGCTTCCAGGTCTGACGCTGGCTACTGGAAGGTTCTCGGACTTCGAAGAAATCCTGGATAACCTTATAAAAGATAACGAGACTCGTTTCTTCTCTAAGACCACTCAGGTGGAGGCTCCGCTTCTGATAGGGATTGCTCTTCAGGAATATATCGCGGCCGGTGCATCAGGGGAGAAAGTCTGGAAGAAATATGGTGATGTCGTGAAACGTGTCATCGAGAGTTATGCTCCAGGCCACAGGCAGGAGATTTCTCTCCAGCCTAACGGGCTTCTGTGGGCGCAGAAAGACAGGACGGCATTGACCTGGATGAACGCATACATAGACGGGAATCCGGTGACAGAGCGTGCAGGATATCAGGTCGAGACGAACGCATTCTGGTATGATATCCTCTGCTTCGCCATCGAAATGGAGGAGAGATACGGCACGGATAAAGAGTTTGTCGCTAAATGGAGTCCTGTAAGAGATCTTGTAAGGGAGAATTTCCAGAAGACTTTCTGGATGCCTGATAAGGGATATCTTGCTGATTATGTGGATAATAATGGTCAGAATGCCGATGTCCGCCCGAATCAGTTGTTCGCTATGGTAGTATTCCATCTGCCTGTAGATGACCTTGTGGTCGGAAGACTGATGCATGTCGTGGACAGGGAACTGGTGACCTCCAGAGGAATCCGTACCCTGTCACCGAGGGATGTCAAATATAAAGGTGTCTATGAAGGAACTCAGAGAGAAAGAGACCTGGCTTACCATCAGGGATGTGCATGGCCGGCATTGTTGCTTCCATACTGCCTGATGAAGTTCAGGATGCACGGCGCTGCGTTCTGTCAAAGGGCTGAGGAACTGATAGAAGGCTTCTATGCCGATCTTAACAAGCATGGTGTCGGGGCATTCTCTGAACTCTACGACGGAGACCCTCCTCACGAGCCGCATGGTGCCATATCATCGGCTATGAGCACTGCAGCTTTACTATATGTCGAGAACCTGATAAACAAATATAAGGAGGACAAATGATGAAAGTGCTGATGTTTGGATGGGAGTTCCCTCCTCATATTGCCGGAGGTTTGGGAACAGCCTGTTATGGAATCGTGAAAGGACTGGCTTACAACGGAGTTGAGACGATTTTCGTCATGCCTTCGGCCAGCGGAGATGAGGAAAAAGTAGCTGATATTGTCAATGCCAGCGAGGTCCCGGTCGAGATGACGGATACCATGAACGTGGACGAGTTCTTAGATAAAGTCCAGTTCGTGCATATCGGAACCAATATGGTGCCTTACCTGGACCCTCAGGAATTTCATGACCTCGTGGAAGCTGAAAGAAAGAGACAGGTAAAGGATTTCTCCGTGCAATACGGACATACTTACAAGTTCTCAGGGAAATACGGCTCCAACCTTATGGAGGAAGTGGCCCGTTATGCCATGGTAGGCGGAACCATCGCCATGACCAGAAAAGGGAAATTCGATGTGATTCATGCCCATGACTGGCTTACATACATGGCCGGAATCGCGGCTAAAAGACTTTCCGGAAAGCCGCTTGTCGTTCATGTGCATGCTACATCGTTCGACCGAAGCAGTGACCAGAACATAGATACACGCGTCTATGAAATCGAGAAACGCGGAATGGAAGCTGCTGATAAAGTAATCACTGTCAGCGACTTGACTAGGAATATCGTCATTACCAAATACGGAATAGATCCTGCTAAAGTGGTGACGGTACATAATGCCGTGGATTTCAGCGGAAGGAATGATATAAAGGTAGAGCGCGGAGTGAAAGATAAAGTCGTTACCTTCCTCGGACGAATCACCTTCCAGAAAGGACCGGAGTACTTCATCGAGGCTGCTGCCAAAGTTCTGAAAAGATGTGACAATGTCCGTTTCGTGATGGCCGGCAGCGGTGATATGATGAACAGATCTATCCGTCAGGTCGCACGTCTCGGAATTTCAGACAGATTTCATTTCACAGGCTTCCTGCGTGGAAGCGAAGTCCAGAAAATGTTCGCATTGTCAGACGTTTACGTGATGCCTTCAGTTTCAGAGCCATTCGGTATTTCACCGCTTGAGGCTATGCGTACGGGAGTGCCTTCAGTGATTTCCAGACAGTCCGGAGCCGCTGAGGTCCTCAAATATGCGTTTAAGGTGGACTTCTGGGATGTGGACGCCATGGCGGATCAGATTTATGCGCTTTTGAAATATCCTGCGCTTTCTGAGTTCGCTTCGAAATATGGTTATGACGAGGTTAACACCCTGAAGTGGAACAACGCTGCTGCGAAGATTAAGAATGTATACGAGTCAGTGATTAAGTAAATATTTAAAATTATGGATACTAAGAGTTTATGCCTATATTTTCAGATTCATCAGCCTACAAGACTAAGACTTTACAGGTTCTTCGATATAGGAAAAGATTCACACTACTATGATGATTTTACCAATAGGACTATTCTCAGAAGAGTCGCTGACTTGTGCTACCTTCCGATGAACAATCTTTTGTTGGAACTTATAGAGAAATATAAAGGAGCTTTCAAGGTGGCTTTCTCCATCTCCGGCTCCGCCCTCGAACAATTCGACAGATATGCGCCTGAAGTCATTGACAGTTTCAAAAAACTTGCAGAGACCGGTTGCGCTGAATTCTTGTGCGAAACTTATTATCACTCATTGGCTTCCCTCGCGAGCCCTGCAGAATTCAAGCATCAGGTTTTGAAACATAAGGCAGCTGTCGAAGAGCATTTCGGTGTGACTCCTGTGGCTTTCAGAAATACTGAACTTATTTACTCTGATTCTATCGGTGAACAGGTATATGATATGGGATTCCGTACCATGCTGACCGAGGGTGCAAGACATATTCTTGCCTGGAGAAATCCTGATTTCGTGTATACCGATGAGAAACAGTCGAGACTTAAGTTGCTTTTACGTAACTATGTGTTGAGTGATGATATCGCTTTCAGATTCTCCGACAAGAAGTGGAAAGACTGGCCTCTCACTGCCGACAAATATCTTTCTTGGCTTAAAAATGATATTGCCAACGGAGGTGATGTCATAAATCTCTTCATGGATTATGAGACTTTCGGAGAGCACCAGGCAGCAAGCAGCGGTATCTTCGATTTTATGAGATATCTCCCTGAGGCTGTTCTCGCTGACGGAACATTCAAGTTCAGAACTCCTTCAGAGGTCGTGAAACAGCATAAGCCTGTTTCCTCTATCGATATTCCGGAGCCTATTTCATGGGCAGACGAGGAGCGCGACGTTACGGCATGGCTTGGAAATGAACTCCAGCAGGAGGCCTTCAATAAATTGTACGGCCTATACGAGAAGGTTGCTCTCATTAATGATCCGGCTATTTTCAATGATTATGGCCACCTCCAGGAGAGCGATCATTTCTACTACATGTGCACGAAGTTCTTCTCTGATGGTGAAGTACATAAATATTTTAACCCATACGACACTCCTTACGAAGCGTTCATTAACTATATGAACGTTTTGAGTGATTTTATTATCCGCGTAGATGAGGAATATTCCGCAAGTGTTGTTAACTTTGCAGCCGGAAAACCTGAAAAACCTGCTAATACTGAGAAGAAAACGGCCAGGAAAACAGCGAAATCAGGGGATGTAAAACCTGAGACGGTGAAAAAACGTGCCACCGGAACAAAGAAGAAATAGAACATAACAAATGGCTAATGATTTGAACAAACCGGATTACTTGTTCGAAGTAAGCTGGGAAGTGTGTAATAAAGTAGGGGGAATCTATACTGTAATTGCGACTAAATCATTGTATCTCAAGTCGCAGTTGAAGAGACATCATATTTTGATAGGTCCGGATGTTTGGATGGATACCGATGCGAATCCGGACTTTCAGGAAGATCCACAACTCTGGCAGGACTGGAAAGCAGAGGCTGCCAAAAGTGGCATCAGAATGCGTATCGGAAGATGGAACGTGCCTGGAAGTCCCGTGGCTATCCTCGTGGACTTCAAGCAGTTCCTTACAGATACTGACAGAATTCTGGCCAAGTACTGGGAAAAATTCGGGGTAGACTCCATTACCGGTAACTGGGATTATAAGGAATCTGTACTTTTCGGATATGTGGCCGGTAAGGTTATCGAAAGCTATTACCGCTTCTATCTTACCGGAGCCGAAAAAGTTGTGGCTCAGTTCCATGAGTGGCAGACCGGATCCGGAATCTTGTACTTGAAACAGTGCGGACTGCCTGTAGCTACCGTGTTCACTACACATGCTACAGTGGTGGGACGTTGCCTTGCCGGAAACAATCTGCCGTTGTACGACGGCATGGAGTCTTATGACGGAAACGAGAAAGCGCGTCAGTTCAATGTCACGGCACTTCACTCTCTGGAGTCCAAATCTGCCGAGAACTCTGACATATTCACTACCGTCAGCGAGATTACCGCGCGTGAGTGTAACCATTTCCTCCCGCGCCAGGTGGATGTCGTGACCCCGAACGGTTTCGAAAACAGTTTCACACCTGCGACCGAGGAAGAATATAAAGAGAAACGTGCTGCTGCCAGACTCAAGTTGCGTGAAGTCGCATCTGCCATGTCCGGCAAACCGGTTTCAGAGGATGCTATCCTTGTCGGAATCGGCGGACGTTACGAATATAGGAACAAGGGTATCGATGTGTTCATCGATGCGGTGAATAAGGTCCGTACCTCCGATTTCAGAGGAAAGGAGATTCACGCGTTCATCATGATACCGTCCGGCCACAACGGCGCGGACCGTGACCTTGTCGCCAAACTGGAAGGAAAGGGAAGTGCGGACTATACCACGCAAGTCTCTCATTATCTGATGAATCCCGAGTACGACCGGATAACCGGAAGATTCCGTGAACTGGGTATTGCCAATGCTGCCGATTCTAATATAAAGGTGTATTTCATTCCGTCATATCTGAACGGAAACGACGGCGTGTTCAATATGAAATACTACGACCTTCTCATCGGTCTGGATCTTACTCTGTTCCCTTCATACTATGAGCCTTGGGGATATACACCGCTCGAAAGCCTTGCATTCCGTGTACCGACATTGACCACAAGCCTGGCGGGATTCGGCATGTGGGTACAGACTCATTATAATAAGGAACATCCTGGAATCACCGTCGTAGAGAGGAATGATTCTAATTATCAGGATGTTGTGGAAGCTGCGGCCAACAGAATCCGTGAAATAGCATTGGTCACAGACGAGCAGAGACAGGAATATATGGACAATGCGAAAGAGGTGTCCACTATCGCATTGTGGGAGAATCAGATACAGTACTATCAGCAGGCTTATTCACAAGCTATCGAAAAGATGAAAGCCGCGATGGACAATTATTCACAAATAGCAGAAAAACCGATTATGAAGTACGAAAAGATACAAGTAAGCTCTCCTTCGTGGAAGAGCGTTATGGTGACAAGGCGTCTGCCTGAAGCCCTTCAGGGACTCGAAGTCCTTTCCAAGAACCTTTGGTGGTGTTGGAACGAAAGTGCAAAAGCACTGTTCAAGAGCATTGACCCGACCGTTTGGCACAAATCCGGTCATAATCCTCTGGTGGTATTGGATACCGTCAGCATAAAGAGATTTAAGGAACTTGCCAGGGATGCTGCTTTTGTAGGTCAGTATCAGAGCGTTATGGCTGAGTTCGATGCTTATATGGCTCTCAAGAAAGAGAGAAAGGATCCTTCTATAGGATATTTCTGCATGGAGTATGGCCTCGACCCGTCTCTCTGCATCTACTCAGGTGGTCTCGGAATTCTTGCAGGTGACTATCTTAAGGAAACCAGTGACATGAATGTGAACTTGGTGGCTGTCGGTCTTCTTTACCGTTACGGCTATTTCACACAGGTTCTTTCTGCACAGGGAGATCAGGTAGCCAAATATGATGCGCAGAACTTCTTCAAGATTCCTGCAGAGCCTGTTATGGATAAGGACGGAAACTGGGTTACTACCAGTGTTGCATTCCCTGGCCGTACGATTACTGCACGTCTCTGGAAAGTGGCTGTAGGAAGGACAGATCTTTATCTGATGGATACTGATTATGAGGCCAATATCGACGAGGATCGTCAGGTGACATATCATCTTTATGGCGGTGACTGGGAGAACAGACTCAAGCAGGAGCTTCTTCTCGGTGTAGGAGGTGTACGTGCGCTTCGTGCTCTCGGACTGAATCCTCAGGTTTATCACTGCAACGAGGGTCATGCCGCTTTCATCGGACTGGAGAGACTTCGTGAATATATACAGAACGATAATTTGGATTTCCCTGAGGCACTGGAAGTTGTACGTGCTTCATCGCTCTTCACGACTCATACTCCTGTTCCTGCAGGACATGATGCGTTCGATGAGGGTCTGCTCAGAAAATATATCGGACATTATCCTCAGCGCCTGAAGATCGACTGGGAAACTATGATGGGCCTCGGCAAGATTAACGGCGCCGATGTGAACGAGAAGTTCTCTATGAGTATTCTCGCTGCCAACATTTCACAGAATGTGAATGGCGTGTCCATGCTTCACGGAAAGGTGAGCCAGGATATTTTCTCCAACATGTATCCTGGATATTTGCCTGAGGAACTGCATATCAGCTATGTGACTAACGGTGTTCACTATCCAACTTGGACTGCCAAGGAGTGGAAGGCTATCCATGCGAAGGTATTCGGACCTGAGTTCCAGACACATCATTATGACAAGAAATGCTTTGAGGGTATCTACAAGGTATCTGATGCTGACATCTGGAATACCAGAAAGACTCTCAAGAAAACTCTCATCGATGCTGTGAAGGAGAAACTCTCTGATCCTGCAATCTCTAATCATTACTCACCAAGTCAGGTGGTTACGATTAAGGAAACATTGCGTGATGACGTTTTGACTATCGGATTTGCAAGACGTTTCGCCACATATAAACGTGCGACACTTCTTTTCTCTGATCTCGACAGGCTCGACGCTATCGTGAATAATCCTGAGATGCCGGTACAGTTCTTCTTCGCCGGTAAGGCACATCCTGCAGACAAGGCCGGACAGGATCTTATCAGACAGATTGTGGAAATCTCCAAGCAGGACAGATTCATCGGAAAGATTGTATTTATTCCGGGATATGACATCTCGTTGGCCAAGAGACTCGTACAGGGTGTGGATGTGTGGTTGAACAACCCTACCAGACCTCAGGAGGCTTCTGGTACTTCAGGAGAAAAGGCTGCCATGAACGGTGTCATGCACTTCTCTGTTCTCGACGGATGGTGGGTTGAGGGTTATAAGCCGGGCGCAGGCTGGGCTCTTCCTCTCGAAAGGACCTACGATGACCAGGGATATCAGAATGAACTGGATGCCGCTACGATTTATACGACTATCGAAAACGAAATCGCTCCACTTTACTACGACATTGACAAAACCACTGGTCGTGCCGAAGGCTGGATCGAGTGCGTCAGAAATACGGTCGCTCAGGTGGCTTGCAACTTCACTACCAACCGTATGCTCACGGACTATGTGAACCAGTATTACGCTCCGCAGTCTGTAAGAGTGGGCAGTCTTGTAGCAGATAACTATAAGGTAGCCAGAGAGATAGCTGCATGGAAGAAACATGTCCGCAAGGAGTGGAATGACATCGCTGTCGTTTCATATACTCAGCCAGATTCAGCATATGAGCTTTCTCCTTCCAAGGAACTTAAAGCTGAAGTCGTTCTCAATATCGGGAGTCTTAATCCGGAGGATATCGGCGTGGAGATGCTCTTTGCTACCTCAGACAACAAGGGCAAGCTCCATATCCAGAATAAGACTGACTTCCAGGTGGTTGAGGCTCATGACGGTGTGGTCAAATATCAGGCATCCATTCTTCCTGAACGGACAGGTATGTATCAGGTAGCGACAAGGATTTATCCTAAGAATCCGTTGCTGCCTCATAGACAGGATTTTGGACTAGTAAGATGGTTATAGCCACTGGATTTTTCGACGGTGTCCATCGTGGGCACCGTTTTCTGTTGGATCAGTTGACGGATGAAGCCCGTAAACGTGGTGAAGAAAGCATGGTCATCACGTTTTGGCCTCACCCTCGTAACGTATTGCAGGATGATGCGCGCAACCTCAGGCTGCTGACGTCCATGGACGAGAAAAAGTCACTGCTGAGGGCTGCTGGGGTGGACCATGTGGAAGTTCTCCCGTTTACCAAGTCGTTCGCTGCACTTACGACTGAGGAATACCTTCGTGACTATGTTATGGGACGATTCGGGGGCAAAGCGATACTCCTCGGATATGACAACCGCATTGGCTCAGACCTGTGCGCTCCCGAAAAGACATCGGAGATAGCCGGCGGACTCGGGCTGGAGGTCATCAGAGAGAAGAGTCTCGCGTCGGAGTCCGGCGTCGTCATCAGCTCGACGAAAATTCGTAACTCGCTGACAGAAGGTGATATAATCGCGGCCAACGATATGCTGGGCTACGGCTATCAGCTCTATGGCGTGGTCGTTTCCGGAAATAGGCTGGGACGCACTATCGGTTTTCCTACGGCGAATATGCAACTGTATGAACCACTGAAGCTTGTGCCTGGGCGCGGGGTCTATCTCGTGGATGTCGAAACGCTTGGGAACAAGTATCACGGAATGTGTAATATCGGCATCCGTCCGACGGTAGGAAACGGGAATGCGGTGACTATCGAGACTAATATTTTCGACTTCGACGAGGATATCTACGGACTAGATATCCGATTGACTTTCAGGCAGAAAATCCGTGATGAGGTGAAGTTCCGTGACGTTACTCATTTGGCCGGTCAGCTGGCGAAAGACAGGGATGAATGTCAGGCACTTTCGTCTGTCCGATAGTGTCGGGACTTGTTTTTCCGATTAAAATCGTTAACTTTACCAGCTGACATGAATTAATGACATCGCTATGGATTTTTTCGATATTCTTTGGCTTTTGATATGTATCGGGCTTCCCGTGATATCCGGCATCGCTTCCGCGAAAAAGAAGAACGCCGGTAAGGGCAAGTCCGTGCCTCAGAATTCCGAAGTTCCAGCCGAGAGCGACCTGAAGGAAATCTTCAAGAGTATCATCCAGGAAATGAACGCCCAGGATGCTGATGAAGACGAGGAGGATGAGGGCGAGCTTGAGGAGGTGAAACCCGCTCAGGTTCAGGTCAATGCTGCCGAGCCTGGTCCGGTTCCGGTGGTTCGCCCTGTCACGGATTTGCATCCGGTCGGCAGTCTGCCCACTGCACAGGAAGAACATCATGTCGCGGAACCGCAGCCTGTCCCGGTATATCGTCCGGTATCGGAAATGCGTCCGACTCCGGAAATACGTCCTGCATCCGATTTGCGTGCAGCATCGACAGTGCGTCCGGTGAAATCCAAGGCACCGGTTTTGCAGGAAGACGACAAACAACAGAAAGAAAAGATAAATTTGCGTAATCTGGTCATTTATTCGTCCATAATGGAACCTAAATTCAAAGAGTAGAACACTTTGTCAGAAAAATGACTATATTTGCAAGAGATGTAAGGGTTCTGTCTTATGGCAGGACTCGTTTTTAATTATCTGTCCGCAAGGACTATAACACGAAAATTATTAAATTTTATAATTATGGCAGAAGTTCATTATATGACCCAGGATGGTCTGGATAAGCTTAAGAAAGACTTGGCTGACGCACTGGCGCAGAGACCTGTGATTTCCGCAGCTATCGCAGAAGCGAGAGAAAAAGGTGATTTGTCGGAAAACGCTGAATATGATGCGGCTCGTGACGCTCAGGCCCTTCTCGAAGTCAAGATTGCTAACCTTAAGAATCTTGTGGCCAATGCCAAGGTGCTTGACGAGTCTGCAATCGGAACTGACAGAGTTCAGATGCTCAACAAGGTGAAAGTGGAAAACATGTCCATGAAAAAAGTCATGGAGTTTACTATAGTAGGTGAGACTGAAGCTGACTTCGCACATGGAAAGCTCGCTTCTACCACACCTATTGCAAAAGCTCTTCTCGGACATTCCAAGGGAGAGATCGTAGAGGCGAAAGTTCCGTCAGGAGTCATGAAATTCAAGATTCTGGATATAACACTTTAGTAATATGGCTACAATATTCACAAAAATCGCCAAGGGAGAGATTCCTTCGTACAAAGTCGCTGAAAACGAGGACTTTTACGCGTTCTTGGATATTAATCCGCTCGTAAAAGGACACACTCTGGTTATCCCTAAGAACGTGGAGGACGACTATATTTTCCATCTGGATGACAAGACATACCTCGGACTATGTGCTTTTGCGAAGAAAGTCGCCATAGCCATTAAGGCAGCAGTGCCTTGCAAGAGAGTCGGCGTATGTGTGCTCGGGTTGGAAGTGCCTCATACCCATATCCATCTCATTCCTCTTCAGCAGGAAAGTGATGTGGATTTCAGAAAAGAGAAACTTAAACTTTCTCCTGAAGAATTTAAAGAGATTGCAGATTCAATCCTTGCAGAATATGAAAAATTGTAAGACTTTTCTCCTCGCCTCGGTCGTAGCCGTGGCAGGCTGTTCCTCATGCAGCCAGACTGCAAAGATCGAGGGAACTCTTCACGATGCTCCTGATTCAGAGGTGATTGTGAAACTTCTGGACGTTAACAAATACAAAGTCTTGGATACTTTGAAGACTAATCAGTCCGGAAACTATAAATACAAATTGGAGGTGAAGGCCGGTCAGCCGGAATTCGTTTACCTTTTCTACAAGGATACGAAAATCGCTTCGCTTCTTCTCCAGAAAGGCGACAAGGTGAATGTCAGCTCAGATACATTGGGATCTTTCTCAGTGACAGGATCTGACGAGACTTTGAAACTCATGGACGTGGAGAAAGATGAGGCTGAGTTCAACGACAAGTTTCTCGCTACTGCAGGCCGTCTTGCGGATCTCACTCCTGATTCTGATGATGCCAAGGCTCTCAAGAAGGAACTTTCATCCCAGTATGTAAAGTATTACAGAAGCCGAGTGAAGTATATCCTCACGAACTCACATTCATTGACCTCCATACCTGTGCTTTATCAGGTTGTGGGCAACGGTATACCTGTATTCGGCCAGAATACTGACGCTCTACATTTCAGGAATATCTGTGATTCGCTGAAGACTGTATATCCGGAGTCCAAGTATGTGAAAGCTCTGGATTTGGAGGCGGAAAGACGTCAGCAGATGTTGACTCTCGGCTCGAGGATAAGTAACGCTGAGCAGGCCGGGTTCCCTGAACTGGAACTTGCCGACGTGAATGGTCAGAAAGTAAAACTCAGCAGCGTGGATTCCAAGGTGGTTATGCTTTATTTCTGGAATTCTGCCGATGCAGCCCAGAATATGTTTAACCTCGAGGTTATGAAGCATATCTACAATGACTTCCATGCGAAGGGCCTGGAGATTTACGCTGTTTCAGCCGATACTGACAAGGCCGCTTGGGCATCTGTTGTAAAAGGTCAGAAACTGCCATGGATAAATGTCTGTGACGGTTTCGGCGCGGCATCTCCTGCGATTTCGCTGTATAACGTAGCGTCGCTTCCTACAGTTTATTTCATCGTAGACGGGGCATTGACCCAAACCCCTAAAGTAAAGGACGAGGCTTCGCTGAAAGCGTACCTCGCTTCAGTGCTGAAGTAGAATTTCCCATCATATAACGAAGGCCGGACCCTCACTCGAGAGCCCGGCTTTGTTCGTCTTTTTTCTCATCAGTCAGGTACGTCCGGTACACTCCTCTTTTGAAAATGAACTAAAAAACGCTTTTCTTGGAGATGGTCGGAACGAATTCCTTGAGGTAGAACGGCTCGAAATACGCCGTATCCTCGAAATGTTTTTCGGCGTAAAGCTTCTCCGCAGGCAACAGCATTGACTTAGCCCTCGGGCAGGTCTGCACGAAGGTCGCGGCAGGCGATTTTATGAGATCCGCGCACTTGCCGGCACCGTCGCCGATGAAAAGCACCGGCCCCTGCGCCAGAAGGTCGGAATAACTGTCCGGGTCAATGATTTTGGGTTCTGTCTCTGTAACTTGCTTTCCGTCAGGCGTGAAGACGGCGGTGTAGACCTCCATTCTGCGCGCGTCGATCATCGGGACGATATATTTGCATCCTTCAGGAACCAGGTTTTCCCCGATGGCCTGCCAGACTAGCGTGTCCAAAGAACCTATGGCCATAAGCGGAAGTCCTGCGCCGAAACAGAGACCTTTAGCGGTGGATACGCCTACTCTTAGGCCGGTGTATGAACCCGGGCCCATGCTTACACATACAGCGCTGCAGTCCTTGACACTCAAATTATGCTCATCCAGCATTTCCTTTATGAACGGGGCTGTGAGCGATGCGTGTTTCCTTTCAGCATTTTCCCTGACAGATATTATTTTTCCGTCCTCCGAGAGGGCAGTGGAGCAGAGTTCTGTAGAAGTCTCTATGAAAAGTATGCGTTCCATGTCGTATCTATTTGAATAATAATTGCTTTAAATAAGGGAATATGTCGTATGCGATATTCTTCAGCGGGGTGTAGAGTACGGATTCGTCCAGATATTTCTGCTCTACCACATGGAATGTGGAGTTGATCGTGCTGAACAATATGATGACTATTCCTATGATCAATGCTGCCTTTATAGTGGAGAAGATGGCGCCGAGCAGCCTGTCCAGCCATCCAAGCATGACGAACTTGATGCTGGCCTTGATTATCTTTCCGAGCAGGTGGAAGAGGCAGATGACCAGGGCTACCATGAGAATGAACACGAGTACGTATAAAAATTTTTCGGAAGCGTTCAGGTAAGGCTGTATCAGATTGCATACGAGTTTGGAGAATTTGAATGCAATCCATGTCCCTGCAATTATGGATACCAATGCTATAATTTGTTCCGTGAACCCCTTCAAAAGGCCTTGTACAAGTGCTATTATCAAGCAGAGTGACAATATGATATCAAGTACGCACATCTAGTTTTGTTTAAAAATGATAATTCACTATATTTGCAAACTGCAAAAATATATAAAAAACTATGACATTCAAAGAGTACAAGGGCTTGGATCTGGTATCTGTCGGCAAAGAGGTGCTTGACAGATGGAAATCGCATCATGCGTTCGAGAAATCACTCGAACTTAGAGAAGGCGCTCCTGAATTCATCTTTTTCGAAGGACCGCCGTCAGCTAACGGAATGCCTGGCATTCATCACGTAATGGCTCGTTCCATTAAGGACTCCATTTGCCGCTATAAGACTCAGACAGGTTATAAGGTAAACCGCCGTGCAGGATGGGATACCCACGGTCTGCCTGTTGAAATAGGTGTCGAGAAGAAACTTGGAATACATAAGGATGACATCGGAAAAAAGATTTCCGTGGCAGAGTACAATGACACTTGCCGTCATGAAGTCATGAAATACACCCGCGAGTGGGTGAACATGACTGAGCGTATCGGCTATTGGGTGGACATGGACGATCCTTACATCACTTATGATAACCGTTACATCGAAACTCTCTGGTATCTTCTCAGAAAGATTTATGACAAGGGGCTCCTCTACAAGGGATTCTCTATCCAGCCATATTCTCCATCCGACGGTACAGGCTTGAGTTCACACGAACTTAACCAGCCGGGATGTTATAAAGATGTTACCGATACTACAGCCACTGTACAGTTCGAAGTCATAAAAGATGCCAAGTCACAGCCGCTCTTCGGCCTGGAGACCTTGCCGGTATACTTCCTCGCATGGACCACAACTCCATGGACATTGCCTTCAAACACAGCGCTTTGCGTTGGCCCTAACATCGAATATGTAAGGGTGAAGTCATTTAACCCATACACCGGTGCAGAAGCTATTTACATCGTAGCAAAGGCATTGGTATCGACCTGGTTCAGCCCTAAGGCTGCCGAGCTTTCACTCGAGGATTACAAACCTGGCGACAAACTTATTCCTTTCAAGGTTCTCGACGGAACATTCAAGGGATCTGAACTGGTGGGCATCAGATATCATCAGCTGATTCCTTGGTTCAAACCTCTCGAAGGCGACGCCTTCAGAGTGATTCCTGGAGACTATGTCTCTATAGATGAGGGAACTACAGGTATCGTACATATCGCTCCTACTTTCGGAGCTGACGATAAGAAAGTGGCTACAGCTGCCGGCATCCCGCCTATGATGGTGCTGGACAAGAACGGCAATATGCAGCCTCAGATAGATCACGACGGTCGTTTCTATCCATTGGAGGACCTCGATCCGGAATACGTGAAGACCCATGTTTCTCCTGAGTACAAGGAGTATGCGGGAAGATTCGTGAAAAATGCTTTCGACGATTCTCTCCCTAAGGATGCTCCGACACTCGATGTGGATCTCTGCATGATGATGAAGATGGACGGACGCGCGTTCAAGATTCAGAAACATGTCCATAGCTATCCTCACAGCTGGAGAACCGACAAGCCGGTGCTCTACTATCCTCTCGACGCTTGGTTCATAAAGACTACAGCAGTCAAGGATCAGATGGTTGCGCTGAACAAGACCATTACATGGAAGCCTGAATCTACCGGAACGGGCCGTTTCGGTCAGTGGCTTGAGAATATTCAGGACTGGAACCTCTCCAGAAGCCGTTTCTGGGGAACACCTCTTCCTATCTGGCGTACAGAAGACGGCAAGGAAGAGAAGTGTATCGGTAGCCTGAAAGAATTCTATGCGGAAATCGAAAAGGCTGTCGCTGCTGGTGTCATGACATCTAACCCTCTGAAAGAGAAAGGTTTCGATCCTGAGGATATGAGCAAGGAGAACTACGACAAGATCGACCTCCACAGGCCGTATGTCGACGAGATCTACCTCGTTTCCGATTCAGGCAAGAAGATGACCCGCGAGAGCGACCTGATCGACGTTTGGTTCGATTCCGGGTCAATGCCGTATGCACAGGAAGGTCTGCGCGGAATCGACTCACCTAAATTCGGATGCACCGCTGACTTCATCGCAGAAGGCGTGGACCAGACACGTGGATGGTTCTATACTTTGCATGCCATCCATACCATGGTAAGTGGAACATGCGCATTCAAACGCGTGATTTCCAATGGATTGGTACTCGATAAGGACGGCAACAAGATGAGTAAACGCCTCGGCAACGCAGTCGATCCGTTCGACCAGCTCGACAAATTCGGTGCAGACGCGCTCAGATGGTACATGCTTACCAATGCCCAGCCTTGGGATAACCTCCGTTATGACCAGGAAGGCGTGGATGAAGTAAGAAGGAAGTTCTTCGGAACCTTATATAATACATACTCATTCTTCGCGCTTTATGCGAACGTCGACAACTTCGATCCTGAAGCACCGGCAGTTCCATACGAGCGTCGTCCGGAAATCGACAGATGGATCATCTCACTGATGAACACATTGATAAAAGACGTGGAGGCTTCCTATGAAGACTACGACGTATGCAATGCAGGACGTCTGATTCAGGACTTCGTCTGCGACCACCTCAGCAACTGGTACGTCCGTCTGAACAGGAAACGTTTCTGGGGCAGCGCTGACAACGAAGATAAACTCGCTGCGTACCAGACTCTGTATGAGGTACTTAAGAACATCGCCATATTGGCTGCGCCTATCGCACCATTCTATATGGACCAGCTCTACAAGGACCTCGTACCTGGCGGCGAAGAGTCAGTACACTACGTCCTGATGCCGAAATACGACGAATCCGTCATTGACAAAGACCTCGAAGAGAGAATGGAGCTCGCGCAGAGAGCTTCATCCATGGTGCTCGCCCTCAGACGCAAGGTGAACATCAAGGTGCGCCAGCCGCTCTCGAAGCTCGTCATCCCTGTCATCTCGGATAAAGTCCGCGAGCAGCTCGAAAAAGTGAAAGGACTGATTCTGGGTGAGGTCAATGTGAAAGAGGCAGAATTCATCGCCGATACCACAGGCATCATCACCAAGAAGATCCGCCCTAACTTCAAGACTCTCGGCAAGGTATACGGCAAAAGAATGAAAGAGATCGCCGGAGCCTTCACTGAAATCCCTCAGGCAGAGATCAATGCTATCCAGGCAGCTGAAGCAGAAGGAAAGCCTTACACCCTCGCACTCGAAGGAGGTGAGGTCATCCTGAATCCTGGAGACTACATGATTTCTTCAGAGGATATGCCGGGATGGCTCGTGGCTTCAGAAGGACAGTTGACATTAGCACTGGACATCGAAATTAGCGAAGAGCTTAAGAATGAAGGCGTTGCGCGTGAGTTGGTCAACAGAATCCAGAATATCAGAAAGGACAGCGGATTCGATGTTACCGATAAAGTGGATGTGACTGTCTTTGCAGATGGTGAGCAGCACGCGGAAATCGAAAAATCCCTGGCAGCTTATCACGACTACGTCGCTTCACAGACATTGGCCCATACAGTCGAACTCAAATCGGCTGCGGAGGCGAGTGCCGAGGCGATGGAAGTCGAATGGAACGACACATCAATAAGGATTGCGGTGAAACGCATATAACATTAAAACTATTCTATTATGGAAGAGAACAAGATGGACGGGCAGACCACTGAGAAGACTCGTTACAGTGATGAGGAACTGGAGGAATTCAGAAGAATCATCGTGGATATGCTTGAGAAGGCCAAGGCAGAGTACAACACTCTGCGCAGGGTCGTCATGCATAACGGAACAAATGATATAGAAGATACCATTCCTTCATTCAAGACCGTTGAGGACGATGGTGCCACACAGCTTTCCCGTGAAGAGGCAAGCCAGCTGGCCCAGAGGCAGTACAAGTTCATTCAGAATCTGGAGGCTGCACTCGTACGTATCGAGAATAAGACCTATGGTATCTGCCGTGCTACCGGCAAATTGATCCCTAAGGAAAGACTTCGTCTTGTCCCTCACGCCACACTTACGGTCGAGGCCAAGGAGAAGATGAATGGAGGAAAGAGGTAGATTTATGAAGATATCCAGAGGCAAGGGCCTGCTTTTGCTCGGGACAATGCTGGTAATCATCGATCAGATCATCAAGGTCCTGATCAAGACCAATATGACATTGGGAGAACATTTCAGTGTCATGGGAGACTGGTTCCAGATATTGTTCATCGAGAACGAGGGCATGGCGTTCGGCATGAAATTCGGCGGAATGTTCGGCAAGTTTCTGCTGACATCATTCCGGTTGGTACTTTTCGGCGCCCTGTGCTGGTGGATTTCCAGTATGGTACGCAAAGGACGTGACGGGAAGCCGGTACCGACCGGTGTTCTTGTCGGTCTGACGCTGATAACAGCCGGTGCCTTGGGTAATATTATAGACTGCCTGTTATACGGACAGATATTTTCAGCCTCATCTGCCTATGATGTCGCACAGTTCGGTGGCAGTTATGCACCTGTAATGTTCGGCAAAGTAGTGGACATGTTCTACTTTCCGCTGATAGACACCGAGTGGCCCTCATGGGTTCCATTTGTGGGAGGACACCCATTCAGGTTCTTCGAACCGGTGTTCAATTTCGCGGACAGTTGTGTTACTGTAGGGGCTTTCTATCTTATCCTTTTCCAGTATAAGTTCTTCGCTTCGGAGCCGAAGGTGAAGGATAATTGACAGTTGTATAATAATAAGATATCGCAAAATGGCGGAGACTGCAATTGTGGTCTCCGCTTTTTATTTGTAAATATTGATATCTTTGTTGAAACGTTTTCAAAGTAAATTACGTGTCATTGCTTAAAAATTTTAAGTTAAGCCAAATGGTTCATATTTGCGAAGTTAACGTTTGCTTGCATACAAAATTTGAAACTATTAATAGGATTTTACTTATAGTTTTTAAACCTTAAATCGTTACAATTCAATTGTTTTCCGAATGAATATTTATGAGTCGGGAGTTGTTTTTATAAATTTATTTTTTCTATCTTTGTGACTGGCGCATGGCGCTCACGAAAGGTATTTCAAAATTTATGTTAAACTAATATATAAAGCTTATGAGAAAGATTTGTCTTCTTATCACAGCCTTTGTGATGCTTGCATGGTCTTCTGTGGCTTTTGCCCAGAACGTGAAAGTGTCCGGAGTGGTTACTGATGCATCTTCTGGAGAAGCTGTACCGTTCGCATCTGTTATGGTTAAGGGATCCATGACTGGTACGAGTACAAATGCTGAAGGACATTATTCTATTACTGTCCCTAAGGACGGTATCCTTGTTTTCTCTTTTATGGGCTACATCTCTCAGGAAGTAGCTGTCGGAAATAAGGCGGTTATTAATGTCAAACTTGAAGTAGATCAGCAGCAACTTGATGAAACCATCGTTGTGGCATTCGGTACTGCTACCAAGGAATCATTTACCGGATCCGCTTCTGTCATCAAATCCGAATCTATCGAGAAGATGCAGGCAACAAGTGTTACCAGGGCGCTTGAAGGAAAGGTTGCCGGAGTGCAGCTTACCACAAGTTCGGGTTCATTGTCAGCAAAGCCATCTATCATCATCCGTGGTATCAGTTCCATCAGTGCTGGTTCTTCACCTCTTTATATTGTCGATGGTGTCCCTTATGACGGAGACTTGAACAATATCAACAACTCTGATATCGAGTCCATGACAGTCCTTAAAGATGCTGCTTCCAACGCTCTTTACGGTGCCCGTGGTGCGAATGGTGTCATCATGATTACCACCAAGAAAGCAAAGAAGGGTCAGGCAGTCGTTACATTGGACGCTAAAGTCGGTGTGAACTCGAAAGCTGCAAGGGACTATGATTATATCAGAGAACCTGGCCAGTACTATGAGGCTTACTATCTCTCAAGATATAACTATTTCGTAAACGCTCAGGGCTTGTCTTCTGCTGCAGCATACCAGAAAGCTGCTTCGACAATCGGCTCCAGCGCGAAAAATGGTGGTCTCGGTTATAATGTCTACACTCTTCCTGAGGGCGAAAACCTTATCGGTATGAACGGTAAACTTAATCCTAACGCTACCCTCGGACGTATCGTGGATTATAATGGCCAGAAATACTACCTCTATCCGGATGACTGGATGAAGGAAGCTTATAAGAGTTCACTTCGTCAGGAATATAACGTCAGTGTCGCTGCGGGTAATGACAAATCTACATTCCTCGCATCTTTCGGATATCTCGACAACAACGGTATCATCGAAGGTGAGAACATGAAGCGTTATACCGCTCGCTTGAAGGCTGACTATCAGGCAAAAGACTGGTTGAAGGTCGGTGCCAACATGAGCTATACAAACTTCACTTGGAACAACGCCAACGGTAGTGAAGGCTCATCAGATACAGGTAACATCTTCGCATTTGCCAACTCTATTGCTCCTATCTATCCTCTTTACATCCGTGATGAGAATGGTAATATCATGAAAGACGAGCATGGTCTCAAGAGATATGACTATGGTAATGCGGCGAATGCAGGTCTGTCCCGTCCGGTACAGTCCAACTCCAACGGACTCCAGGCTGTGACACTCGACAAGATTCAGACAGAGGGCAACGCTTTTGCCGGTACAGGTTTCGCTGAGGTTAAATTCCTTAAGGATTTCACCTTTACTTTCAATGTCGGTGTCGGTTTGGACGAGTCACGTACTACTGATATCTCCAATATGTGGTATGGTCAGTTCGCTACTGATGGCGGTACTATCGCCAAGGCACATGAAAGACAGTTCTATTATAACCTTCAGGAACTCCTTTCTTATGACAAGACTATCGCAGGCAACCATCATTTGAATGTTCTCCTCGGACATGAGAACTATACAAGAGATGTATATGGACTTTCTGCTTACAAGAAGAAATTGTTCGCCAGCAATGTTACAGAACTTGACGGTGCTGTTGTAGACGGACAGAATGCAAGTTCAAGCAGATCTTCTTATAACAACGAGGGTTACTTCGCACGTGCGATGTATGACTTCGATTCCAAGATCTTCCTCAGTGCATCTTATCGTAGAGATGCTTCTTCAAGATTCCATCCTGACTACCGCTGGGGTGACTTCTGGTCAGCCGGTGTAGGTTATCTTATCAACAAAGAGCCATGGTTCAACGCTCCTTGGGTAGACATGCTCAAGATTAAAGCTTCCATCGGTTCTCAGGGTAATGATAACATCGGTAGTTACCGTTACACCGATACATATTACATCCAGAACGCTGATGGTGAGGTTTCTGTAGTATTCAACACTAAGGGTAACAAGAAGGTAACTTGGGAGACCAACACCAACTTTAACGCAGGTGCGGACTTCGAGTTCTTCAACAACAGACTTTCAGGTAGCGTGGAGTATTTCTACAGAAAGACATCTGATATGCTTTATTGGGTGACCGTTCCTTCTTCACAGGGTTACAGCGGATACTATGGTAACGTAGGAGATATGAGAAACTCCGGAGTCGAGTTCGCTATCAATGCTACTGCCATCAGGTCTCATAATGTGAACTGGGATATCTATTTGAATGCAACCAATTATTCAAACAAGATTATCCGTCTCCCTGAGGCTAACAAGAAGAAGACTGTTGAAGGACACTCAGGTTATGCTACAGGTAACAAGTTTGTCGGAGAAGGCCTTTCTCTCAACACCTTCCTCATGCCGAAGTATGCAGGCGTAGAGCCTACTACCGGTCTTTCCATGTGGTATAAAGATGTTACTGATGAGGCGACAGGTAAAGTTACCCGCGAGACTACTACCAAGTACAGTGAGGCTACTGACTACCTCTGTTCAGTTCCTACACCTATCCTTTACGGTGGTTTCGGTACCAGCATTTCTTTCTGGAACTTCGACCTTTCTGTGGACTTCACTTATTCCATCGGAGGTAAAGCTTACGACAGCGGATATGCTTCACTCATGAACGTCCCTGGTAGCTCGGTAGGTTATAATATCCACAAGGATGTACTCAAGGGATGGACTCCTGAGAATACCAACACTGATATTCCTCGATTCCAGGCAAATGACCAGAATGTGGTATCTATGTCTGACAGATTCCTTACCAACGCAAGTTATCTTAACTTCCAGAGAGCTCAGTTCGGTTACAACCTTCCTAAGAGTCTTCTTTCCAAGGTTAAGATTAACAGCGTAAGATTCTATGTTACCGCTGACAATATCTGCTACTGGTCTGTACGAAAGGGCTTCGATCCTCGTTACAGCTTTACAGGAGCTACAAGTGATGCTGTTTGTTCACCTGTACGTACAGTTTCAGGCGGTGTGACTATTACATTCTAAATTAGATAGAGACTATGAACAAGATAATCAAATCACTTCTTTTCGTTGCGGCTGCAGCTGTCGCAACAGGATGTATTAAAGAGACTCTTCCTCAGAGTTCCGTTGTGACTTCTGGGCAGGTTGCCGAGTCTTCATCTGCTTTGGAAGCCATGTTGAAGAGTATCCCGTCAGCTATGGTTGCTACCGGTACTGCAGGATATATGAGCAAATATGACCATCATGGTGATTTCGGTATCGGCAACATCCATTTCGCTACCGAGAACATGCTCGAAGATTTCGTGACCCTGGGAGAGAACCCATATTATAACAGAAACTATTTTTACGCTATGTGTAATGGTCAGGGTTCTGACAGTTGGCCATGCGCTTATTTCTGGGATTGTTATTATCCTTGGATCAAGACATGTAATGACATCATTTCTTCGATTCTTTCGGGAGGTGAGCCTACAGCCTCGACAGCTGTAATCCTCGGAAAAGCTTATGCATACAGGGCTAACTTCTATCTGGACCTTGCCAGACTTTATGAGTTCAAGAAGAATAAATATACTTCCAAACCTAAGGTAGAGGGTCTCACTGTTCCTATCGTCGATGAGAATACAAAAGAGGAAACAGCTCTCAACAATCCTCGTGTAACATCTGAGAAGATGTATGAATTCATTCTCAGTGATTTGCAGAAGGCTGCAGGATATCTTGCAGAGGAAACTCCAACTGTTGCAGAGCCTTCAATAGACTTTATAAATGGTCTTTATGCAAGAGCATATCTGGAAATGGGTGCCAATGGTACTGCAGGTGCTTATGCTAAGGCTGCTGAATATGCACAGAAGGTAATCGATGCCGGTTATCAGCCGCTTACGCAGGCTCAGTGGGAAGATCCTAAGACCGGATTCAACGACAGGAACTCCCAGAAATCTTGGATTTGGGGTGTTACCATTTCTCCGGAGAACTTCAACAATATTTGCACCTATGCTGCGTTTATTTGCTCTGAAGGCCAGTGGGGATATGCACCTCTCGCTCAGTATGGTGCAAGCAAGTCTTTCTACGAGGCTATTCCTGATGAGGACTTCCGTAAGCACTCTTGGCTCGATCCTAAGCGTCTGGAATATTATGATTATAAATTCGCAGGTACTTCAGAGGACGCTAAAGGCTTCCTTTATGGAAATGCCAATGTCCCTGCTGCAGCTGATTATGAGAACATCAAGTTCCGTCCAGGCGGCGGTGACTGTACCGAGTACAATGTCGGTAATAAGGTAGACCAGCCGATGATGCGTATTGAGGAGATGTACTTCATTAAGATGGAAGCTCTCGCGCAGTCCGGTGACCTTGCAGGTGCCAAAGCTCTTCTTAACGACTTCATGAAGCTTCGTTATACCGAAGGAACCTATACTTCTGCTTCTGCTTCCAAGGAGGAGTTCCTGAAGGAAATGTTGTTCCAGAAGAGAGTTGAGTTCTGGGGTGAGGGTATCCTTATCTTCGACTACAAGCGTCTCGATATGGGTATAACAAGAGGTTACAGCGGAACCAACTGGCCTGCAGACTTCTGCTTTAACAGTGAAGGACGTTCACCTCAGTGGAATATCGTCATCACCAGAAGCGAAACTCAGACAAACAATGGTATCCCTGAAGATTTGAATAATCCGGATCCATCTAAGTTCGCACCTCTTTGGACAGAGTAATAACCATTAAACAAGCTTTATTATGAAACTGTTGAATAAAATATTATATGGCCTTATGGCTGTTCCTTTCTTCGCTTTCGCTTCTTGCGACAACGAAGAGGAGTACAAGCCGGGTGAGCCTGATGTTGATGGATGTTATGGCGTGTATTTCCCTTCACAGGAAATCAAGACCAATTACGAGCCTACAGAAACATTGGAATTCACTGTGACGGCTGCACGAAAGGTAGAAAAGGGTGCCATATCAGTTCCGCTGGAGATCATCGGAAATGAGAAAGGTTATTTCGAACTGCCTTCGACCATCGATTTCGCTGACGGAGAAGCTGAGACTTCCATTACTGTGAAGTTCTCCAAGGCTCCTCTTGGTGAGCAGTTAAGTCTTTCCCTTCAGATTACTGATCCTCAGTATGTATCCAAATATTCGAGCTTTGATGCAAGTGTTTCTGCTTCTGTCATCATCGAGAAATGGAACAGTTTGGGCAAAGGTAAAATCAGAGATGACTGCTTTACCACATTCTTTAATGCAGGTAATCCTGAATGGGAGGTGGAGATTCTCGAAAATGACTCTCAGAAGGGCTTCTATCGTTTGGTATATCCATATAAGACATATCCGAATAATGAGGACGGCGATTATGATAAGGCCAACACTTATAATATTGATATCCATGCTGAAGACCCTAATGGAGTATACTTTGTTCCGCAGCCTATCGGTGTAGACTGGGGTTATGGTATGATGACGGTAGGAAGTCTTGCCGGTCTGAAGATTGCTCAGGGTGCTTCTTTGGATTCCCAGAAGAGTGCAGGTAATACCGGAACTTTGGTGAATGGTATCATTACGTTCCCTAAGGGTAAACTTGCTTTCAGTATGGCTAACTATAAAGAAGGTGGACTCTATGCGGCTAATAATGATGGACTGTTCCGTATTTGCCTTCCGGGTGCAGTTCCTGTAGATTACGCTCTTTCTGCAACTTTCGGTTATTCTTCTGAGGGAGCTCTTCCTATAGCATTCAAAATGGGTGCGGATATCGCTTCTGTGAAATATGCCATCTATCAGGGTAAACTTGCTGATGCTGACATCAAGACTAATGTCACTGCCATCGCCGGTAATAATGAACCTAATGCTAAGGTTGTCGGTGAAACTGGTGTCGAGAGCGTGACTTTGGCTAAGACTGACGTTTATACTTTGGTCGCAGTTGGTTTCGACAGCAAGGGTGAGGCTCAGGCTTCAGTTGCAAGTTCTTTTAACTATGTGGCAAAAGAAGATTCTGAGGAGTACGCAGTAGTGGTAAATGCCGGACTTGAACTTACAAACAGATTCGAAGGCGCAGGTGCTACCAAGGTAAACTCGATTTCATTCTATGTTTACGGAAGTAAGCTCACAGACGTGAAGATGGGTCTTTATGATAAAGCTACTGTGGATAAGTACGGTATGGATGCTGTTTATGGGGATGTCCTCGCCAGTGCTTCTTTAAAGGATGAAGTTTTGGAGAAGATTAACAATGGAGGCTACTCAGATGTATTCACTAAGCTTAGTCCTCTTACCGAATACGTTTTGGTAGTATGGGCTACCAACGGATATCAGGAGAAGTTTGTTGCAAAATCTCTTGCTACTGAGGGACTTCCTTTTGAGAAACTCGGTACTGCAACATATAATTACTCTGTTGTGTTGCCAGGAGAGTCTGATAAGGATCTTGACTTCTGTGTAAATCCTAATTATAAGAATACTTATGTTGTGGAAGACTGGTGTAATGGTGTAGACTTTACGTTTACCTATGATCAGACCACAGGAAAGGTCGTTGTTCCTCTTCAGTCTACAGCGTTGGTTAGTGGAGGACACGAGGTTCAGATTATAGAGGCTAAGAACTTTTATTCTCCGAAGTATGATCAATATGATCAACTCGGCGACAGTAAGTATGATGCGGCCACTAAGACGTTCACATTCTTCGTGGCTTATGTGGTTGTGGAGCCTGGTTTGACCGGTTCCTACGGATTTGGTGAAGAAACTCTGGTATTGAGCAAAGATGTCGTATTGCCTGCAACCCCAGGTAAGGCAGCCAACTTCTTCTCTGTTCAGATGCCTAAGTCTGTGAAAGAGTTGTCAGGACAGTTTACCAAGAGCAAGTCGCTTTCAGTTCCGATGTGCCTCGCAGGTTTTGCTGTCGAAAGAGAGAGCAAGTCTGTAGAATTCTCTGCAACACCAGTTGCAAAGAGTGAGGTTCCGGCTAAAAGTTGGCAGGATGCTCCGGTTTCTGTAATCAGATAAAAATGTATCACATAAGATACTGATTTTTAATAAGATCTGCCTCCTGTTATAGTGGAGGCAGGTCTTTTGTGTTATCTAAAGAATTTAACAAGTATTATTTATGGTGAAGCAATTATTAGTTCCGGCAGTGGCAGGATTATGCGTTGTTTCGTGTGCTGTACGTGAGGATAGTTCTCCGCAAGGCGCTGAGCCTCATCTGTCTAAGATTATTAACACGAAAACTGCTGAAACTGTGTCCGGACAGCTCCTCGTAAAGCTGAATGATGTCTCGGACAAGTCCGTGTCGGAGATGATGGCTCTGGAGGGAGTCGAGGATGTCCAGCCTCTGTTTGTCTCTGTGCCTGGAAAGGAGGAGATGGAACGTCGTTTCGAACTGGACAGATGGTATGTCCTCGGACTGTCAGAAGGTGCCGATGAGACGGCATTGGCCCGAAACTTATCAGCCTTGGCGGCGGTTCGCGCGGTTCAGTATGGGCTGCAGTATAAGCGTGCGTCTGACTGTATCACTTATCCTTATTTTCCGTCGGAGGAGCCGGCGGTGAAGGCTGCGCCTTCGGTTTTCAACGATCCGATGCTCAAGGACCAGTGGCATTATGCAAACACCGGCGACCAGTCAGTGGCTGCGTCTGCATATAAGGGCGCTGATATCGATGTCCAGAATGTCTGGAGTACATTGACAGCCGGTGACAATTCCATAATTGTGGCTGTGATAGATGAGGGTGTGAAGTATACTCATCCTGATTTGGTTGCGAATATGTGGACTAATCCGAAGGAAACTGAGAATGGAAAAGATGACGACGGAAATGGCTATGAGGATGATATTCACGGATATAACTTCGTGGACAATGGTCCTATCACATGGGCAGAAGGCGCGGGAAAATTCATTGACTCAGGCCATGGAACTCACTGCGCGGGAACGATTGCCGCTGTGAATAATAATGGTGTCGGAGTCTCGGGCGTGGCCGGCGGAACCGGAAATTCAGATGGCGTGAAGATTATGTCTTGCCAGATTTTCAGTAGAAATTCAGGTGGTTCTAGCATTCAGACTGCTCGTGCATACAAATATGCTGCTGACAATGGTGCTTCCGTGATTTCTTGCTCTTTCGGTTATAAGGCCGGGGTGATCAAGTCTGACGGGAGATATAAACGTGATTATCTGGCGGAATATGATGCCCTCAAATATTTCGAAGCGACTAAAAACAATCCTGTTTTGGATGGTGGTGTTGCGATTTTTGCGGCCGGAAATGACGCTACCAATTATTCCGCTTATCCGGGTGCATTGAGCGATATCATAAGCGTGTCTTCATTCGGACCTGATTATCTTCCGGCCTATTACACTAATTATGGCCCTGGATGTAACATCGCTGCTCCTGGCGGTGAGGCATATCTTAATCCTTGGACTCCTAAGAGTATGGTCCTGTCCACCCTTCCGTCTGAGCTGAACGATGGATCTGATTATGGCTATATGCAGGGTACTTCCATGGCTTGTCCACATGTCAGCGGAATTGCAGCCCTCGGCCTGTCTTATGCTAAAAAATTAGGCAAGACGTTCACTCTCAGGGAATTCAAGAATCTTCTCCTGGCTGCTGCCAATGATATGGACCCGAGAATCGCTTCTGGAAAGAAGGATTATCATTCTTTGGCCAATGTGCAGTCGATACCTATGAGTTCTTATCGTCATAAGATGGGTACCGGTTCTATCGATGCATGGAAATTCATGATGAATATCGAGGGTATCCCGTGTCTCATCGCCGAGAGCGGAAAGAACCAGTGGCTGTCCCTCGATGCGTACTTCGGCACCGCCTCGAAATCATTGACCTTCACCGAAATAGAGGTCTCGAAGGAGGCTGAGAGCGCGCTTGGGCTGGCGGAAACCCCTTATATCAAGTACGGCAAGTTGTGGGTGCACCCGACCAAGTGCGGGTCTGCCAAGATTAAGGTCAATGCCATTGCGGGCGGGGATTCTCTCGGTGGAGAGTCTTCGATCGGGGGTATGGAGATCAGCCGCACTATTTCTATTATTGTGAGGTCTCATGTGAGTGAAAACGGAGGATGGTTATGATGAAAAGTAGAGTATTGATTTTTGTGGCGGCATTGCTGTCCGCTTTGGTTTCGTTTTCGTCTTGCAAGAAGGATGATGGGAAGACGTTGGATGTGAAGGGGGAGTGGGAACTTACAGAGGTGAAGATGGCTACGAAGAGTGCTCTCGTGGGAGCGGAGACTGTGACTGTGTATGTCAAGTTTTCTGAGGACGGGACTTTCGCCATGTATCAGATGGTTGGCGACGGCCGTTTCGTGGCGCTCTCCGGCTCGTGGAAACTTGCGGGTTCTACTCTTTCCGGTACTTATGCCGATGGGACGAGTTGGGCTTCGTCTTATGAGGTTTCTGTGGATAAGTCCACGCTTACGATGACGACTGAGGATGGGTTGGATGTATTTGTCTATAAGGCTTGTACGATACCGTATGACCAGTTGGGCGTGAAATAGTTGTGGAAAAACCTGTCTGTGACCCGCAAAAGCTGGACGGGTACGTCAGAAATTAGAGAAGAGCTCGGTATCGTACCGGGCTCTTTCTTTTAGGTCTATTCTCTTGATCGAGGCTGTGTGCTCGCGAGTTTCAGTGCTGATCCTCCACCACAGGGAGCGCGGAATTGCCCCATCCCATCCGAGGCTGCCGGTGTCGCAAGGTCCAGTGCTAATTCGCCACCTCCGAGAGGAATTTGATGCGCACGAGCCTGATTTCCATCTCTTCGTAGTCTTGACCGAGTTTGGTCAATGACTCTTCGAGTGAGTCGGATTCGGCTTCTTCTTTAAAGTAGGTGTATATTTCGTCCACTACATCTGGGTCTACGTTCTGCTCGATGTAGTAGTCTAAGTTCAGTTTTGTGCCGAATTCCACGATGTCTTCTATCGCCTGCATGAGTTCTCCCATATCCATATTTCTGCTCTCTGCGATATCTTCGAGATCCATCCTTCTGTCGATGCTCTGGATAAGGGCGATCTTGTCTGATGATTTGTTAGGCATGGATTTGACCACCAAGTCGTTAGGGCGCTCTATCTCGTTCTCTTCCACGTACTTGGTGATGAGGTCCATGAACGGCTTTCCATATTTTCTGGCTTTGCCTTCGCCGACTCCCTGACATGTTTTCAGCTCGTCCAGGGTCTCGGGATACATTATCGCCATATCCTCGAGCGAAACGTCATTGAAAATGATCCACGGCTGGAGGTGTCTCTTCTTCGCCTCATCCTTTCTGAGATCCTTCAGCATTGACAAAAGCACTGGATCTCCTCCTGAACCGCCCTTGGCGGGAACTGCTGCGGCATCGTCATCGTCGTCGTCATTTGCGGTCTCCGAGAACGAGCGGTCTCCCGCGAGCATCAGCACTTCCGGGTGTTCGGCGAACTGGAGTCCTTCGTCGGAAACGGATAGAACTCCGTAGTTTTCAATGCTTCTGGTGAAGAAGTGCCGTATTATTCCCTGGTGGATTATCATCTCCCAGAATCTCACGTTATGTTCGGAACCGGCTCCGTAGAACTTTAGTTTGTCGTGTTTGTAAGACTTCACCATGGCGGTCGGCATACCTGCGAGGATGTTCGCGAGGTGTTCGAGTTTAAAGTGCTCCGGTAACGATTCTACTAGCTTGATAGCCAGGCACATGTCTTTCGAAGCATCGAATTTCGGCTTCGGATTTACGCAGTTGTCGCACGCACCGCAATTGCATTCCGGATAGTCTTCCCCGAAGTATGAGAGCAGCAGTTTTCGTCTACATTCTCCTGATTCGGCGTAGGCGACGGTTTCCATGAGGAGCTGGCGGCCGATTTCTTGTTCTGATACCGGCTTGCTCTGCAGGAATTTATCCAGCTTGCGGATGTCGTTGTAGCTATAGTATGCGATGCAGACGCCTTCTTTTCCGTCCCGTCCTGCGCGTCCTGTTTCCTGGTAGTAGCCTTCGAGGCTGCGTGGAATGTCATAGTGGATGACAAATCGCACGTCCGGCTTGTCGATACCCATTCCGAATGCGATGGTGGCCACGATGACGTCGATCTCTTCGGACAGAAATTTGTCCTGGTTTTCGGCTCTGACTTTAGCGTCCATTCCCGCATGGTACGGGATAGCTTTTATTCCGTTGATAGTCAATATCTGAGCGAGTTCTTCGACCTTTTTGCGGCTTAGGCAGTAGATGATGCCGGACTTGCCAGGGTTCTGCTTTATATATTTTATGATGTCCTTTTCGGGTTCGATCTTGTCGCGCACCTCGTAGAAGAGGTTCGGCCGGTTGAAGGATGATTTGAAGACGCCCGCCTCGGAGATCCCGAGGTTCTTCAATATGTCGTTCTGCACCTTCGGTGTAGCGGTCGCTGTCAATGCTATTACTGGTGCTTTCCCTATCTCGTCGATTATCGGTCTGATTCTACGGTATTCCGGTCTGAAGTCGTGTCCCCAGTCTGATATACAGTGTGCTTCGTCGACTGCGTAGAATGAGATTTTTATTTCTTTCAGTATAGCGATGTTCTCTTCCTTCGTAAGGCTTTCCGGTGCCACATAAAGGAGTTTCGTGACTCCTGAAATCAGGTCTGCCCGAACCTCCGCGATTTGGGCTTTGTTCAATGATGAGTTCAGGAAGTGTGCGATTCCCTCGTTTTCCGCCACGAATCCGCGGATGGCATCGACCTGGTTTTTCATCAATGCGATGAGTGGTGATACGACTATCGCTGTGCCCGGCATGACAAGTGCCGGCAACTGGTAACATAGTGATTTGCCGCCTCCTGTGGGCATTATGACGAATGTGTCATGCCCGGAAATGAGGTGCATGATGATTTTCTCCTGGTCTCCTTTAAAGTTACTGAACCCGAAGAATTCCTTAAGTTTGGAATGAACAACGTTGGAATCTATATCCATAGGCGTCTGAAATCGTTTAACCAAATTTATAATTTTTTTTCGTTCCATCAAAGTGTTAGGCCTATTTTATAGAAATACTGTGCGAAAATTTCGTAAAACTATTGCAGATTACAAAAAAATGCCTAACTTTGCATTCCATTTCACGGGAAACCATGATTTGGAAACCGAATTCCAGAATTTGGTAAAACATTGGAGAGATGGCAGAGTGGTCGAATGCGGCGGTCTTGAAAACCGTTGATCTTAACGGGTCCGGGGGTTCGAATCCCTCTCTCTCCGCTGAAAAGTGGCTTACAGGTATCTGTGAGCCACTTTTTCTATTTAATATCCCAAAAAATATCCCATTTCTTGAATTTCGGTCGCAAGCGGACTTGTGCGGTTATGAGTAGATTTGTGCGGAATGCAATCTCTCGTTTAGTTGTAGTACTGGAAAGGCCAGGAATCACCGTTTTCTGACCATACGCTGCAAATAAGAAACGGAAACCACATTTCCTCATCAGCAGAGGCTGTGGTTTCCGTTATAAATTCCAGTGACTAATGCACCGAGAGTGTTTCTTAAAGAACTTTTGTCACGCAATAACTTTAGAAAACCCATTAAATTACATTAACAATGGCGCAATAGTCCCATCCGACACATGAGTTGCATCCCAAGAGCCCTCCAGCACTATGTTGTTAAGATTCAAACCCGGCAAACGGATATTGAGAGGTTTTATGACCACTGTATTCAGCGCATCGATCAAAGGCTGAAGGAGTTTGTCCGTCAAGCCACCTACGATTTGCGTCAATACATTATCCCCCAAGAGACTCTTTACCAATTGCTCAATGTTGACTATGTCTTTCAATTGAATATTCAGTTCCAACGGTTCCCCGGTAGAGTCTTCCTTAAAATCGCTCAAGGTGAGGTTCAGCAATTCATACGTAGTGCTATATTGCAGATTGGACTGCTGCTCATAGCATAGAGGCGCATGAATATTGACAAGCAGCCCATCAAGGACTTTGTCATCCAACTTATTTAGAATCGGCGCCAGCAACTTAGTATATCCCTCGCTGTTCTTGTTTATGTTTATTTCTTTCAATTTTCCTTCACCGCACAGACTTACGACCGAGCACCTACCCAAATTATTCGTATGGGATACCGGAATATTCTCCCATGCAGTAACAGGATAGAAGGAGCGGCAATTACGATTGAAGTCAATGCTTTTCGGCAATGACGAATAGGTAATATCCACAGCCTCGGCAGTAGTCCATGGATTAAGAATATAGTTCAATCCCAGCAGACTTTTACTTGGGCCTCCTTCTCCCTTCAAAGCAGCCTGAAGACGCGTGGTCACTTCTTTAAGCAGCTGTTCATTAAGCATTTCCAGAACATCTCCCAAAAGCATATTCACCAAACGATCCACGACTGTCGTCAAGCCTCCAGCGATAGCATCAAGCCCTGTAGCTTTACTCAACGCGTCCAACAAAGTCGAATGCAACAATGCCTGCACGACCTCTGTGGTCAAATTATTCTCTCGTATCTGTTTTACCAAGTTGTTCACCAACATCTGTACTGCAGTATTGTCATCTATCATGTCGCGACCATACACATTGTTCGACATCACACGTTGCATCAGTACCGTAGGCGAAGGATTGGCTGCACTGAAATCTACAGTGCAGAGATAGAACATGTTATACTTGTTGAAACCCAACGGACCCAATTCCGGCATATTGATACGTGCAGAAGCCATGTCTCCCTTATATGAGGTAAGAATCTCGTTGTCTTTCTGGTCGGCAAACAACCTTTTATCTACATTGCCGACGAATATCGCCTTGTAATCCCCGTTAGGCAAATCGAAATTAACTTCCTGCTTCAATGGCCATTCGTATGTCTGAGCGTCAATCGCTCCTGTAGTTCCCTCATATGTCAACACTGGCTTTTCGGTATAATATTTATACGTTCCGTCCAGTTGCTTTTGGTAAATGAGACAAACAAGCGACTGTATCTGAGTAGAATTACCGTTCACGGCAGAGCGAGTCTGCACGTTATCTACATTTGCCTGCTGCAGAAAGAATCTGGCTCTGAACTGTCCTTTCGTAGCAATGCCTGAAGCATCTGGCAATGATTCCGCGAAATCATCGTTCCATCCGTCCCAATTGTCATCTTCGAGATGTATCTTGCCGCTGAAGCTTACGTCGAAATTACCCGATCCGCTGCCCAATGTAAGCCAAGTCACCTGATTCGGATAAATCGGAATCATCTCGTGGTCAGACTTTATAGGATATTTCTGTGACTTGCCGTCATTGGTTAGGATTTCGAGATAATTGTCATTGCCTGAGGCATCGGCAATATCCTCCTGCGGCAAAAGATTGATTTTCACACGCACCTCGGATGCTGTAAGCCCTTCGGTAACCGTCTTCGATAAAACCACAGGCTGTCCTTCGGTTATTACCTGACCTCCGGTTCCGTCATTAAGATACATCGTGGTATATCCTTTCATATGGAGTTTTACAGAAGCCATGTTAGGCACATTCTTGATTCTGACCTCCAGGGCACCATTCTGGCGCGTCAGCACTGTAGATTGCGAACCCGCACTAGGCGAAGCTATAAAACTGAGAATACTGCGGAAGATATTCTTGTCAGTCTCAGTCTCGTTTCCATTAATATACTTCGCTGTAGACGTAATATAAGAAGGTGCTATCTCCATAGTTCCATATTCCGGCAATGCGGGCTCTTGTCCCTTAGGAACAGCAAGGAACACCGCCTTGTATTTTGTTTTAGATACCAAGTCATTTATAGTCAGACGATTATCCGTTATATTCACCTCTTTTTTAAGTGAATAACCTACCGTTCCGTCTTTTTCTTCATATCCCTCGTAGAGATACATCTTGGCATCATAATTTGCAAGGTTGAGACTTTGAGCGGCACGAGTCCGCACATCAAGCCCGATTGTAAATGTAGCCGACGCGTTCTCTTCCTGAGGTACAACATCATTAACGGATGAGCATGATGAAGACAGGCATCCTGCAATTAACGCCGTCACACTTGTCCATAATAGTTCTTTTGTCATATCCTGTTTATACTAATGCGTATTACTTATTCTGCGATTCACCATCAAGCTTTCCGCCTAGATGCTCGCCCCAATCTTTGTCAATGCCGATGCCGGGAGGAATCATTTCATTATCCATCGAACCGCCATAATACTCATCCCACACCGGATCTATTTCAATGTAAATATCACTGGTCTGTCCACTTAGGTCAATCGGCTTTTTCCTTTCCCCCATGCGGTAAAAATGATTCGCACGAATGGGATAATGCATAGCACGGCTGTCGCCTTCTTCACCGGGTTTGTCAATGATGCCGGTTCCGCTACGTGTACTGATATCCGATTCTTCCGTATATAAGATTCTACGCGCGGCAAGTTCTGTCCCGTCTGCAGAAAGCATGACCAATTTCAATGTACTTACACCTTTGTCTACAGATGCAGCGACAGGCAACAGATAAGCAGAAAGCGAGAACTCCGTTTTTCCTTCGGCCACGTCATAAGAGGCTATTACACGCCCAGTGATATCATACGGATTATTATAAGGAGAGGTGATGAAATCTACATATTCATCATCAGGCACATCATTCGGAGCCGAATAGCCATGAGGAAGATTCGGCAGGAAATATGCCTTAGTGTTCTGACTTTCATATAATCTCAGCTGCACACTGGCCACATCTTTAGAATCTATCTGTTTAGGCAAATTCTTGAAATATCCCACAATCCCTGCCACTCGGCGATACAGGTCAATAGGTTGTGTGACCGATATTCCGTTTTTAAGGTCTGACTTTGTAAATGTACGATATCCCGCAAAGAGTTCAGAACCGGCAATCAAGTCCACGCCTGCACCTTCCTGCAATTTGAAATACTCCTCTGAAAGTTTCTTGCCGATATTCGCTATCGAATTTGGCTGTCCATAAGCTGCCACGGAATTCGCATTGTCATAAACCGGCTTTTTGACCGTACCTGTAAATGTATCATCGAATCCCATTGCCAGGAACAAATAGTTTACACCATCCTCATACGCTTGATATTCAGTCACATACTTCTGTTCTCGAGTTTCCAGACCATTCGCGGAGCCATCCAAGTGACGCCATTTGACATCTTCAGTAGCAACACATGTAAAATCGGCGGCATCCTTATCTTGTTCGTAGATATAAAGTTGCACACGAGTAACGTGCTGCTTGCCACGAAAATTGTCGTCAGGATCTACAACTGCCGTGCGTGATGCTACTAGTGTATTACCTTTCACAACGATGGCAATGGAATATGGATCGGCAACTGAGTCGGAAGAATCATAATCCCCATTCGCCGAACACCCGCAGACCCACATCGACAACAGCCCGAATACCAGATATTTTCTTTGTCTAAAATTCCACATATATTATTCCTTATTGGTGGGCTTATGCTTTTGTGTAAGCATTTCGCCATTCAATGATACTGTCAGTGATATTTTCTTGTCCTTTATGATTATGAAGAAAGCCTCCATCGGTGCCACCAACAGATTTTTATCGCTTGTACTGGAAACCGTCTGGCTTTCAATATCTTTCGTCGGATCGTATGAATTGCCGTTGAATACTCTGACTTCGGCAATTTCCGAATTGGCAGCCAAGAATTTGGACACATCAATATGCGTCATGAAAGGATTGCCCATCAGGAATGTTGTTCCCGCTTCTTTGTTTTCAAGAGTGACACTTCCAGGCGTGCTCATTGCGAACTTGCCGATATTCGCCGAATTGCGGTTCAGCTTTTCTACTTTGTCGGTCGCAGAGCCATTGGATCTGAAGAATCGGTATGAGTCGTGCGTCTTTGGAAAACGGAACGTATAGCTGTTTCTGTCGGAAGAATCTCCGGCCCGCATCAGAAAGCCTTGGCCCAAAGCATATTTTGTCTTCACGGCATTGAAATCAGCAGACCATTTCGCAGTACTTACATCTATATCTGTACCATCTTCGCGTTTCTCCAGTGCCGTTCCGCTCCAGAAATGTTGGTAAACTACCGGAAGATTTCGTCTCTCTACATAATTGTCGGCGCCAAGCGGAGTAAAATATTTGTCTTTGCGCCATGTTGTACCTGGAGAGATAAACATATCACCCGTGTACATTTCCTGCAATGGAGCGGATATCAGATAATAACGCCCTCCCTGCAATGCCATGTCAACAAACGCCATCTCACCCATCGTGAGATACTGAACACCAAGCAGTTCCGCACTTTTTTCAAAGTGTATGTTTTTACAATAGTCGCCTTCCCCAGCTTTCAGTTCCGGATAATAAGCAGCATTGGCCGGCAGAATCACATTGGTACATTTCCACGGGCTTCCCTCTTTCCAGTTTTCCCAGTTGTTCCATTCGGCAGATACCGGATTAGTCTTCCATGTGGAAATCTGGGGATGAATTGTAGCTTTCACATCATGTGCCAACAGGTATTCACCATCAGCAGTATAGATATAAAGCAAATAACGACCTACAGGCAAGGCGTTTGCGGGAATCGTCAGCAATTTTCCCGCAACCCCGCCTCGGCATCTGACATTCTCCTTTTTATCTTCGTCATAAGCATAAATGCTCACCTCAGTCGTACCCATGCCTATCTTCAATGGAATATTTAGTGGACTGCCATAGCATGTATGAAAATCATCACCATCTATTCCCAACTTATCACCGTCACGGTCATCGTCCGCACAGTCCGGAATACCGTCCCCGTCGGAATCAGGACGGATATAGACACCGCAAATCTTGGAGGTCTTCAACAGCTCCACACCGCCGGTCGTATATTCTATTCTATTGAAGTCTGATTCAGGTGTCACCTCGATGTAAGTGCGTCCGCCACTAGACAAGACATTGGCACCCAATACATCTACCTTGGTTGTACTGGCCACTTCATTATCGTCGTTAAACACTTTGAACACACCTACATCGGATAAACTAACATCAATAAGGTTTCTCAGTCCGCCCAAAACAATGCCGACAGCCTGATTTCCTTTTTGCATATTGAACTTCAGCGCTATTTTCGAGCCATCAGCAGACAATACGCTACCGAGCAATGCGCCGGTTTCCTCGCTTCCGTCCAGGATGTTTTCAATATCAGTGAACGACGATCCAACACTTAACAATCCAGCATCTATCTTGGTCTTTTCGTAGTCCATCTGAAGGTTATCTTTCATATTTGTCAGCATTTCCATGCAGCCGCCGCCATGAGCCGCAGCATTGCACGTCGTAGGTTCATAGAAAATGCTGTATATGCGCATTGATGTCAGCACATCGGCTACACCTTTGCGCCACAATTCGATGCGGTCGAACGATTGATCAGTTTCCACACTCAAACGAACCTTGCTGCGGTCGAAGCCCAAGAGACCCAACTTGACGTTCGACTTGTTGTCAGAAGTATTGTCTCCCACTAAAGTGCCATTGTTATACAAACGTATTTTATAGTGGCTCAAGGCACTAAGATCAAGCAGCTTGCTGTTGGCCTGTACTATGAAGCCTGTACGAATTTGACCTGCGGCCTCTACAGGTTTATTCATCGTAAATGATGCCAGCGGCGCCCAATCGAGCACGGAGGTAAATTGATTCACAGTGGCATAATTGCCATCGACTGCATCCACTACATTGTTCAAGTTGTTGCTGCCATTGAAAAGACATAGCAGACAAATGCCATTCGAATTAAGTGCTTCTGAGGCATAAGCCCCGTGTGACTTGGCTGTGATATATTTGTTGCAACCAGTTTGTGCGTCATTGGATTTATGATAGATAGTTGCAACATGGCTGACTTGGCGTCCATCCGTAGACGTATAGAATGCTTGTATGCGATAGGCGCCGTCTTTCTGCATTCCGGTCAGTTTCCCGTCCTCTACAGATGGGCTGGTACCGTAAGGACTTGACAGGACATAATATTGTACGTTACCCGTTTCCGGTTTAGGCAACCGGTAGGTATAGTTATAAGTGGTATCACTACCGAATGTGAAATAATTTGCAGGGTCGGTCTTTACGGCTTCTCGTGCATAGGCGTAATAGACGTTCATGGTGGAGATATCCAACAAACCAGGAAGTAGCACTCCTTTTTTAGGACGAATAATTCTCAGTTGAGAACATTCCTTTTCTGTCACCATACTGATATATGCGTGTTTCGCGTTATTTCCCAGGCCGACACTAAGTAATGAATTGGCAGATTTAAGTTCTTCTACCTCTCTATTAGTCTCATTGAATGTGGTTAAACTAGGATATTGCTTACTGAAGAGACTCAAGTTCAAAAGTTCACCAGCAGAATATGTGTAACCGATTTCTGTCCCGGCAGGAATTGTACGTTTGAAGTTGACAGTTGCACGATCGGATTCAGCAATGAGTCCTAACACACCAGCACTGATAACAGCATAGTTCCCCGCATTGTCATCTACAATCTTTAATGCCTCCTTATCAGATATGTCTGTAAACTTTTCTGACACGCCTAGGAATTTGCCTGACTTCGTTATCCCCGGGTTTCCACCTGTCCAATAATAAGAAAAGTCATGTTCTGACGTGGCCCGGATTTCAGGATTCTCGCCAACGAAAGCATACTTTATGAAAAGACTGGTCTTAGCCACGGCTTCTGCCGAAACGCCGGAAAATCCCATGCATACCTCATCAAAAGGTTTGGTGACTTCCAAGGCAATCACGCGATCGGATTTTTTACCGGAATTAAGAGTCAGCAAATCTAGTTTCACAACACTATTTTCTCCTTCTGCTCTTATCGACTCCTGTTTTTTTCCGTTAAGATATGTTGTAAGAGTAGCACTTTTGAGAAGATCGAGAGATAACAATTTTGCTCCACCATCTTCCGTATCCCTGTACACAAACCCCACTTTCTGCCCTGCCGCATAGATATGGTTTATATCTTTTACCGAGACAACTGGACATTCAATTTCCGCCTTTATCACAGCCGGGATGGCACAGCCATTATCAATGTCCGTGTCCACGATATTGCTTAAATTACCATTGCCGACACCGACGACATTTACAGTAGAGCTGTTAATCTCGCTCACGATACGTCCTGGACCAACGATCGGCACTCGGCAATTCTTGCTTAACCAGGTACCATCCGCCTGTTGTTCCAGTCCTCCCGGAGTAGTCACTTCCTGCGGAGCACGGGTCTGTATATCACTGGGGTGCAGCACATTGTCCCACTCCTCATCCACACAAGAAACGAGTGTTGCCGCAAATATGGCCAATACGCCTGTCAGAATGCTACTTCTCTTGTTCATATAGTTTTTGTACTTAAGAAACTCCCGAAAGTCCCGGAAAGACTTCCGGGAGTGTTCTCGGATATTTTATCATCAAGATGGTTAATCATGACATTCCCTCTCGATGATAATTATTTTGTTGATTAGTCCTCCTCAATCTCCAACTTATGGAGGACATCCCAGTTGTCGTTAACACGGAGTGTAAGCTCCTGCTTCTTCTTGAGAGGCTCCGGAGTATCAGGATTATCCGGATCTGGTTCTCCAGGAGCAGTAGGCTCGTCAAGACTTCTCTCACCGATACCATAGAGGTGGTTACGAACTACGTTGTAAACTGTATTGTTATCGGTGTTCTTTACTGCTGCAGTAGGGAATGATGTGCCTGTCCAGCTGAAAAGATTGTGCTCTGAGAGCTGCTTGTCACCTTTAGGCAACTTAATTGCCCATGTCTGAGCAGCCTCTCCATCAGCTTTAACCAACTTCAGAACGAAAGTGTTGGTCTCAGCAATCTTTGCGAACGGAACAAGGAATGTGCCACCGAATACAGAACCATTCTTAAACTTAGCTCCATTACCCTCATACGCATTCTGCCAAGAGTCAGTGTCAATCAGACCGTCCTTGTTCTTATCCTCAATCTTGTTGAACCATTTAGTCAGGTCGATTTCGTAGATTACCTTGTCAGTAGCAGCGTTAGCACCGTTTACAACGAAGTAGGGGCTATAGCCTGTACCGTTCTCTGTAAGGTCGAGGTTGTGGAACTGTCCGAGAACGAGGTCCTGATTGCGAGTTGAAGCTACAAGCTGAAGCTTGGTTGCTCCCTCTATGTAAGGAATAGCCTCGAAATAACCGAATGTACCTGCAACCTGACGGTTAAGAACTACAGGTCTCTTGAAACCGATTTCCTTTTTCAATTCGAAAGTAATTGAACCTGCAAAGATTTCTTCACCTCTTACACCTGCAGCAATCTTCAAAACTGTATTCGCATCAAATGTACTCCCAGTAGCAATCTCTGCAATCGCAGTATTCAAGTTTTCATACGCTGTGCCGGTATGATAACCGAAAGCATAAACAGTGTATACGCCATCCTCATTGAGTCTCTCATCTTTAGGGATTTCGATAGTTGTCATGCGACCATGTCCGCCAGTAGTATATTCGGAAGATGATGTATTCCAATTCTCTACAGTTTTAACATACTTAACCGCATTGCCTTTACAGATGATAACCTTCACATTCTCAATAGTCTGTTTAGCCTCAGAGCTATAAAGCGGACGGCCGGCACGAGTCTGCAAACCGTCACCGGTATTAGCTACCTGCAGAACAATCTGCTGAGCCGCATTCGAGTCATCACCACCCATTACGATGACTTTTTCTTTAGTGCATGAGCTCATCATTACAAGCCCTGCAACCATAAAGCTGAAAAGTAAACTTATCTTCATAATGATTTGATTTAAAATTAAACTTTGTATTATATTGATTTTGAATGATTAATCTATTTCCATCCCATGTATGAGATCCCAGTTGTCATTCACACGCATATACACCATAAAATCACGCTTCACGTCATCCCAAACATAGCGCAACATCGTAAGTTCATTACGTCTCATGGTAATACGCACATCTTCTGGAGACCAGTTCACACCATCCCGTTGTTCGCTATCATAAAACTGCAAGCCAAGTAATGAACTGCGTTCCTTGACAGACGGAGCCAACACAGTTTTCATCACCGCATGATTCCCTATCCACACCGACTGGGCATCCACATGGGTATTGCCCGAATACTGAAAATTGCAGTTCACGCCGGCGAAAAGATTATCGACACTCTCCGATGAATATTCCACATTCTGAGGCAGATTCTCCGCCAAGACGATGAGCTTACCTTTGGTGCGCTCCATTTCCACGATATAGTCATAGTTATAAGCATCATACACCAATGTGTCGTTCACCATGTATATATCTTCGCCTTCCATATGCCCGGGATGCAGCTCCATCGTATCATAGTCATTGCCTAGCGGAGACAGATCGCTCAACCCGCCCCACACGGTGAGAATGTATTTGCCATGCGGCAGACACGGGCAGAATTGCACCTGCACAGTTTCTTCGTCGCCAGTGACATTGAACAACCCCCGCTCATCCTTAATCTCGCCAGTATGGGCGTCGCGCAGTATACAGGTCAATGTCGGTATATATTCCCGGAATGCGAGATCGGATGCTTTCCGTTCCTCCTCGAAGTCCACCTGATCGATATTGAAGTAGTTCTTGTCTTTCACCGCTATGGTGACTTTCAACGGAGGACAATTCTCCACTTTGTCCCTGATACACGAAACGAATGTAGATACAGCAAGCCACAGCACCAGAGTGCCTTTCATAAAATTACCTTTCATATGTCTCGCCCATTATCTTTTTACTATAGACACAAATCGTCCATCAGTTTTATAATAATAGAAATCAGGTTCATCCGCAGCCCTGCGACGTAACTTCCCGTCTTCACAGGCCTTGGCCAAATGATCGAAGAACACCTCATCTTCATGGAAACGTGCCGAAATCATCGACCTTACATACTCGGAAACTGCAGTCGAGGCAGTCACACCTTGCATGATATCTTTCGCCTCCTCATTCTTATTCAGACTGAGAGCCAGTATTGCGCTGTTTACATCTGAATATGGACGCAATAGTTCGTAAGCTTCCGTGAGATCCCTTTGTTTGGCCTTGAGCAGTCCAAGATTATAACGCGCTTCAGGCAGTTCGATCTCTTGCAACAATTCTACAGCCCGCTCATAATCACCCAAATATATATAGCTTGCAGCAAGCGTGTTCAGTTGCTCTGGTGAACTCTCTTTTTGTCTGTCAAGCACGGCCCTTGCTTCTTCGACATTTCCTTCACGAAGGTAGAGTACAGCCAGATTGTTTGCGCCCACGGCAGACTGCGGAAAATATTTCATCAATGTAAGATACACCTCTTTACGGGCTTGATCGTTGACCGCCAATGTGGCCACCCGCAACATTTCATCTTCATTGAAAGCATCCGGTCGCTTCTTGTACATGCTCAACAGCTCTTCGTCGGTAGTAAAACTGCGAATAGTATATGTATATACATATTCCACCTTACGGTCTTTCTGTAAATACTTGGCACGTATGTCCTTCCAGCAGCTTAACTGTCGGATGTAACGCTCTGCAACATCATCATTTTGATCCGCATATCGCTGCATGATTTCGTTCACCTTATCTGCATCGGGATGATGATCCGACAGCATTGCATCCAAGACCGGTTGCCATCCTTCAGGGCGCGAGCCTACTCGTATAACTTTCTGAATTTCAGGGCTAATCTGCAGGCGGTCCACCAACCAGTTCTTGGCAGAGTTTGCACGGTTTTTCGAGAGCGGAGTGTTGAATGCCAGCGGTCCGTCTGCTGAAGCCATACCGAAAATTTCCAGTGAGGTCAGTGTGGCAAGAGTATCATTCAGGACCGGAGCCAGTTTTGCAACCATATCATCCAGTTCATTGCGGTTGTTGCCCATCTCCAGATTGATGTCATACTTATTTATGACAAACTGAAGATTCGCCACACCTTTCCCTTCTGCTACTTTAGGACGTATCTTGAACTCAGGTTCAATCCATGTAAGTTTCAGATCCTTTTTAGGGTTTACAAGTGTAGCCGGGGTACCAAATGTCGCAACATTGACAGTGTCTATACCAGAACATTTACCACAGCCGTTGGTAGAGACTACTGCCACCATGCGCGCATTGTCAATATCCATAGGAAGCTGAACAAACTCCGAATAAGGGAATTCCGTATCCCTGGCTGTATTTTCAACTTTGATTATTCTGCCCGCATACGGATCTTCATAGTTTTTAAGTACCCGAAGACGCTCTACCTTCTTATTATAGATAGGGGAATATATTGCAATCGGACAACATCCATACAATAATGAATCTCCTGAAAGCAGTTGTGGGGACACGACAAGGCGGCTCCGCTTCGGCAAATAGCGACCAGGAACACGAAATGTAACATCCAGTTGCGCGTTATTGTCAGTATCCGGTACGACAACATAAGGAGCCGGAGAAACAGTTATAGCCTTTTCTGCCTTATACGTGGCACATCCCGTCATGCAAATCAATCCGGCAGAAGCCAATAACAATGTGATATAGCTGATAGTAGATTTCATAAAAAACGATGTTTAGAAAAAGTACACTACAGACAAAGACGCCCTGGTAGGACCCACATAGTCCTTATTTTTCCATTCGTACGATTTTATGCATGGTATGCAATCGCTTTCCTTATACCACAGACGCGCATATCCAAAACCAAACTCTGCTTCCAGATTAAAATGCGGCGACAAAATCCAATCATATCCATAGCTGACACCGCCGCCGGCAAGATATCCGTCGCGACGTTTCCGAGCCAATGTACTATAGAATTGTGCACCATGAGCATGCACACCGATGAAATGACCTTCAAATTTCTCGCAAAACCAGTATTTCAATTCTGGTTGCGCAAGCCAGAAACGCAGTTTCTTATTATCTTTGAATGTCCAAGGGTTATATGCGCCGGCCAGTTCCAAAGTCACCTTCTGGGACAATGCCGTTTCTACGCCAATGTTCGGCGTGGTGGCCAACCAATATAGGCCATTGGTCTTCAGCCCTACATTCTGAGCAGAAACCTGCTGTAACACACCGATAGTGAAAGCAGCTATCAAAAAAACAATCTTAAGCTTCATCTGTACCTTTCGCTTAACTTATATCAATACTCCTTTCTCGTCTCGAGTGAGGGGCCTGTTTTAAATTCGGCTGCAAAATTACTGTATGGAAAGAACAGACTTACTATTTCACATCTACTGTATTGGCTCAAACGCCTATAATTTCTGCTCACAAAAAAATCTTTCCGGACAATGTTTGTCCGGAAAGACCCAACCATTATTTGTACGCCATTACTTGATCAGTCGTTGGTCTCTCTAATATTCAAAGGCGTATCACCAAGATACTTTTTGCAGAAGCTTGTCAGATAATTAGGTGACAGTTTATATTTGTCGGCGATTTCTTTTACTGTCATGTCCGTAGTTTTCAAATCCATAAGAACATTTGACTTCCTCTTCAAATTCAACCACTCGCCAGCAGGCAGTCCAAAGGCTCTTTTGAACTTGCGGTTGAACGTTGCCCTCGGAATGTTCATCATAACAGCAAGTTCCTTGACATTCATATCGAAGTTATAATACTTGAAAAACAGTTCCCTAAACTCGAAGATATCTCCCGGTTCTATCCTGAACAAATAGAGCAGGTCCTCATTACTGTAGACAGCGCGGATTACCAAAAGTATTACGTAACGTTTGTATTCAAAAAAACGGCCTCCAAACAAACTGCCGTCCATTTCGTTCTGGGTAACAGCCAGTTCCATCATCAAAATATTTCGAATAGGCAATACTGGGATATGGTTTTCGGTCAGAGTTCCCGAGATTATGGCAGACGATCTTTTTTCAGTTGCCGGCCTGAGTGACAGGCCGTTGCAGAGCGCCATAGATGAGTCGAAGTAGCAAAAAAGTAATACGGATTCCACCCCCCCCCCGTACACAAATGTAATCATGTTCATGGACCACAAACATGTTTCCGTTCTCCACATTGTCCTTCACATAGACGCTGGTAGAGACTCGGACTGTCCCTTTCAATACAAATACAAGTATTGAGTAATCTGTGTGGTCTCGTCTAAGTAATTCATCCTTCGCCAGAGTAACAATCTGAAACGGAGTCATTTTGGCTACATCATAATTAGCATACGAAATATTTTGCATCGCCATCAAAATAAACAGTGGTCAAGGAGTCACAAAAATACATCATTTTGACATATGCTGCAAATTTTGAATATTTGAAATTATTTGTGACGCATTAACTATCACATCACTTTTCCTTCAGCATTTCCTCCAGAAGCAAGTCTGCGATGTCCACGTGGCGCTCTCGTTGCTCTGGTGTGGCATTGCGTTCAAGGATGTCGGATATGGTGATGCCAAGCATCGGGTAGTTCTTCGCCTTCTTCCTCCATTCGTCGTAGCCATCAATGTCCGGGAAGGCTGTCACTTTACGGCCTTTCAGGACCATCAGTCTGTCATTGAACTGACTTTTGCCTCCTGTGGCCAGCCAGGTGTATTCGGGGAGAAGGAGGGAGCAGATGACTGCGGTCTTCTCCGACTCCACCAGCGCCACATTGGCATTAACCTTATCCTGGAGCAGGTGCTCGCCGAACAGGCATTGGGTGAGTTTCCATTCCGGCGGAAGCAGGTGCGCAGCTTTGAGATTGGTGTGCACCCACATTACCGGCGGGAAATGGTCGTTCTTGATGCGGTGGCCGGTATCCGGGTTGTAGGGGATGATTTTCCCGCCGCGGCAGCGTCCGTGGATGTCAAATTGGAAAAAGATGGTGTGGCCTTTGGCAGTTGTACCTATGTGGTATAGTGAAATTCCATACGAATTCTACCATGACGCATAAGTTCGCCATGGAATCTCTCTTCTATAGACTCCCATGCATTGGAGAACGCCTCGTACACGGGTTGAAGTTGGACTCCACTCTTCTTGATGGCATTTAATTCATTCTTATAAAATATGCCGATGGCTTTGATAAACTCAGACCTAACAAAATATTACTAGTTTAAGAATATTGTGATTTTATACTCTCTCCTCCATGTATTTCTCCGGGTCGCGCAAAAAATCCATAAGATTTATAATATACACGCCTTCTTCATTCATGTAGGTAGGTTGTAGCCCGTTTACAATTACGATTCTGCGAAATCCGTCGCGAAGTTTACGTAGTGAGGTCAGTTCTTGATCTCGTTTTTCTTCTGTTTCCATCGAATAGGCCGATTGGATGTACACTCGCTCATAGCCACGGTTGCAGACGAAATCGATTTCCAGCGTCTTGCGCTGACGGGATCCATCCTCGATTTTCACTTCGGTAAACACCTGTCCTACATCCACCTTCATTCCAATAGCACGAAGCTCGTTGTAGAGCATATTCTCCATCATATGCGTTGGTTCTACTTGCCGAAATCCCAATCGGGCATTTCTCAGTCCCAAATCCTCAAAGTAATACTTAAACGGCGAATCTATGTATTTTCTTCCTTTAATGTCATAACGAGTAACACGTTCCAACACGAACGCATCCTCCATATATTCCAAGTAGAGACGTATGGTATCCACCGAAATGCTACTATGCTTTACACTTTTAAAAGTGTCTGCAATCTTTGGAGGATTGGTCAGACCACCCACACATGATGCCATGATGTCCACTAGTTCTGACAAATCGCTATCTTGACGAACTTCATATCGCTCTTTTATGTCACGCAAATAAGTATGCTCCATCTGCTGTTCCAGATAACTCACCTTCTTGTTGACATCGTTTTCTAAAACGACCTGTGGCAATCCTCCATAGAGCATATATTCACGAATCATATCTTGCGAATAGTCATCACGGAAATCTGCTACTTCTCTGAAGGTCAATGGGCGCACGTGTATTTCATCTCCTCGTCCACGAAACTCAGTGATTACATCCTTAGACAGGAACTTTGCATTAGAGCCAGTAACAAACACATCCACATTGCTTATGCTTAGGAATGAGTTCAATACATCCTCAAACTCGCTGACCATCTGTACTTCATCCAGCATAACATAATATTGACCGTCTGATGCAAGACGGCTATCTATGTATTGAAGTAATGCGTCGGGGTCTCTCAAACTTTTATTCAGTCGGTTCTCCAAATTTACCCCTATGATATGGTCTTCTTTCACTCCTTGTTTTATGAGGTAGTTCTTGAAAAGGGTGAACAACAGGTATGACTTGCCGCATCTGCGCATTCCTGTTATCACTTTTATCAACCCATTCCCACAACTGTGGATAAGTAGATCCAGATATTTATCTCTACGGATTTCCATATTTCTATTCGTTTATTTTGTGTAAATACACATTATTAACGACCACAAAGTTAGCCTTATTCCTTTGTACACGCAAATTTCAAGGCAAGAAAATGAGTCAATGGTCACTCCTTAACCCGACTTCTAATTGACTCGCAATCCAACTCGCAGTTTTTTCTCCATCAGACATTAAAATATATAGGATAACTTTTTGTTTATCAGTTAGTTTTAACTCGCAATCCAATTCGCAATCCAACTCGCAATTTTGATTGGAATTACTTTCGTTGTTGATGTCCTTAA